>ERZ773200.1426-NODE-1426-length-20356-cov-9.278410_pt1 | contig 20356 bp, 17 predicted proteins | sample MGYA00581008_ERZ773200 | MGnify/ENA primary metagenome ERZ773200 (study PRJEB29015, sample SAMEA2737770) | human gut metagenome | biome: human gut; feature: human-associated habitat; material: faeces | place: China | collected 2012 ... | reverse complement strand
TTTGCAAGCTTTACTGCCTGCACTTTGTACTCATTTTCATATTGTTTATTTTCTGGCATTCCTTTTTCCTCCATTTCTTTTCCTATTTTATTCCTTTGAGGTTAGGGTGTCAAGTTTTATTATACTACATCACTCTTACTCTATCAAATTTTACTCCATTTCCCCATTCGCAATCCGTTCCGCCAGATCATTTAAATACACCCAACGCTCCATTTTCTCTGCCAGAAGCACTTCCAGTTCTTCTTTCCGGTCAGACAACTCCTGTAGCTTCACGTAATCCGACACACTTGCAGCAATTTCCGTTTCTGTCAGCCGAATCTGTTCTTCCAAATCGGCAATTTCATTATCAATGGTATCGTATTCCCGCTGCTCTTTGAAAGAAAACTTCAGTTTTTTCTTGCCGTTGAAAACGCGTTCTTTCTTTTCCGTTTGCTTTTTGGGCTTTTCTGTTGCATTTTCCGGCAGAGCCTTTTTCATGTAATCCTGATAATTGCCGTTGTAGCGGCGAACCTCACCGTTCCCCGTCAGTTCCCAGATTTCCGAAGCCATTTTGTCTAAGAAATACCGATCATGAGAAATAGCAAGAACAGCCCCCTGAAAATTGCGAAGATAATCCTCCAGAATGGTAAGGGTTGCAATGTCCAGATCATTGGTTGGCTCGTCCAGCAGCAGCACATTCGGGGCAGTCATCAGCACTTTCAAAAGATAAAGTCGTTTTCGTTCCCCACCGGACAATTTTTCAATTCGATTCCACTGTAATTCCGAAGTAAAAAGGAATCGCTCCAGCATTGTCGCCGCAGTCACTGTGCCGTCCGGTGTTTGAATCCGTTCCGCAGTTTCTCGAATGTAATCAATCACTTTCTGATTGGGGTCCATGCTTTCGCATTCTTGAGAAAAATAGCCAATGCGTACCGTGTCACCAAGATCAATAGAGCCGCTGTCCGGCGAAATCTGCCCACAGAGCATTTTGATCAGTGTAGACTTTCCAGCACCATTCTGCCCGACAATACCAATTCTGGCATCACGGGGGAGTTGATAGGAAAAATCGCGAATCAGCACTCTGCCGTTCATCGCCTTGGTGATTGCACAAATTTCCACAGTTTTCTTACCCAATCGGGAAGAAACCGATTGTAACTGCATTTTTTCTGCTTCTGCTGGCTTCTCACGATTTTCCAATTCGTGAAATCGTGCGATCCGATCCTTAGACTTGGTGCCTCTTGCACGAACGCCACGGCGAATCCATTCCAACTCCTGCCGATACAAAGAACGATTTTTTCGTTCCTTTGCTTCTGTGTCAACTTCCCGCTGTGCTTTCTGTTCCAGATACGTACTGTAATTTCCCTCATATTCAAAAATCTTTCCTCTGTCTACTTCAACGATTTTTTGGGTAATGCGGTTCAGAAAGTACCGGTCGTGGGTTACCATAACAATGGCACCCCGATATTTCAATAACTGTTCTTCCAGCAATCGAACCGTTTCGTTGTCAATATGGTTGGTCGGTTCGTCCAGCAGCAGAACATCGCTGGGCTGAATCAGAGCAGCAGCAATGCCGGCACGCCGCTTTTCGCCGCCGGACAATGTACTAATATCTCTGGTTTCGTCTGTAATGCCCAGTTTTCCCAGAATCGACTTTGCCTCAAACGTCTTTGCCTCTTTCAGATCTGCCGGCAGATGCAGCATGACTTGTTCCAATACGCTGCCATGCGGTTCAAATTCTGGAATCTGTGGCAGGTATGAGATGCGGATTCCGTTAGTGCGAATGACATTACCGCTGTCTGGCTCCTCGGCTCCGGCAAGGATTCGCAAAAGTGTAGACTTTCCGGTACCATTGATGCCGATAATCCCCACCTTATCACCCTCATTCAAAAAGAAGGAAACGTCGTCCAGTACTTTTCGTTCCATATATGTCTTGGCAATATTTTGTGCAGATAATAATATCATAGTTGCATAGCCTCTCTTTTTCAGTGTTCTTATTCTCTGCTATTATAGCAGAAATCCATGCAAAAATCAACGCATTTCTTTGAATTTCCATGACAACTGCACATAAAGCTGACAGAATACTGTCCAAATGAAATTCCTAGGCAGAACCACAAAAAAATCCGGCAGTTCTGTGAGAGTTCTTATGCTGATTCTTTCAAAATTTCAGAAAAAGCTTGATTTTCCGTTAGTTTTGTGGTATGATAGGAATAATGCACTACAAGCGGAAACTTTTTCATGCAGAAAAACCGCTGAAAAAGCCGGAACTTTTCCGGTAGAAAGGAACGAACATGGCGAAAAAGCAATCTTATGATAATGAAAGTATCACGATGCTCAAAGGACCAGACAAGGTACGAAAACGCCCCGGTGTCATTTTTGGCTCTGACGGACTGGACGGCTGTGCCCATTCGGTTTTTGAAATCATTTCCAACTCTATCGATGAAGCACGTGCCGGATACGGCAGCAAGATCGTCGTGACACGCTATCAGGACAATTCCATTGAAGTGGAAGACTTCGGCAGAGGCTGTCCGGTAGATTTCAATAAAAACGAGAACCGCTATAACTGGGAACTGGTCTACTGTGAACTCTATGCAGGCGGTAAATACAACTCCAATGATGACAACTACGCGTATTCTCTGGGACTGAACGGTCTGGGACTTTGTGCCACACAGTTCGCTTCCTCTTACATGGACGTAGAGATCATTCGTGACGGCTTTCAGTACAACCTGCATTTCGAAAAGGGTGCCAATGTAGGCGGACTGCAAAAGAAGCCGACCAAGAAGAAGCAGACTGGCACACGAACTCACTGGCTGCCGGATCTGGACGTTTTTACAGAGATCGAAATACCAGATGATTATTTCTGTGACACTCTGCGGCGGCAGGCAGTTGTCAACCCGAACCTGTTGTTCCTCTACCGAAAAGAAGAAGCTGACGGCACTTTTACCGAACGGCAGTATCTCTACGAAAATGGTATTGCAGACTATGTGCGGGAAATCGCCGGAGAAAACACACTGACTTCTGTACAGAACTGGAGCTGCCAGCGAGAGGGTCGTGACCGTGAGGATAAGCCGACCTATAAGGTGAAGCTGAATGTGGCTCTGATCTTTTCCAATCAGGTACAGCGACTGGAATACTATCACAATTCCAGCTGGCTGGAACACGGCGGCTCGCCGGATAAAGCTGTGCGGCAGGCACTGGTATCCCAGATCGATACCTATCTGCGGCAGAATAACAAATACCTGAAAAGTGAAGCCAAACTGAAATTTGAGGACGTGGAATCCAGCCTGGTGCTGATTTCTTCCAGTTTTTCCACAGAAACCAGCTATGAGAACCAGACCAAAAAGGCGATCACCAACAAATTTATCTACGAAGCCATGACGGAATTCCTCAAGCATCAGCTGGAGATCTACTTTATTGAAAATCCGGACGAAGCAGAAAAAATCGCAGCACAGGTGCTGATCAACAAACGCAGCCGTGAAAATGCCGAAAAGACCCGTCTGAACCTCAAGAAAAAGCTGACCGGCAGCATTGACGTCACCAACATGATCCCGAAATTTGTAGACTGCCGGAGCAAAGATCTGTCCCGTCGGGAATTGTACATCGTGGAGGGTGACTCTGCATTGGGTTCCGTAAAAATGGCACGAGATGCAGAATTTCAGGCAGTCATTCCGGTTCGTGGCAAAATCCTGAACTGCCTGAAAGCAGACTACAACAAGATCTTCAAAAACGAGATCATTACTGATATTGTCAAGCTGCTGGGCTGCGGGGTAGAAGTTACTACCAAGGCAAACAAGGATATTTCCTCTTTCCATCTGGAAGGTCTTCGTTGGAATAAAATTGTCATCTGTACCGATGCCGATGTAGACGGTTTCCAGATTCGAACACTGATTCTCACCATGCTGTATCGTCTGACACCGACACTGATCGACAAAGGCTATGTGTATATCGCAGAATCTCCGCTGTTTGAAATCACAACCAAAAAGCGGACATACTTTGCCTATACCGAAAAGGAAAAAACAGAGATTCTGGCAACACTGGAAGGGGAGAAGTACACTCTCCAGCGTTCAAAAGGTCTGGGCGAGAACGAAGCAGACATGATGGCTCTGACAACCATGAATCCGGAAACACGCCGGCTGATTCAGGTGACTGCGGCAGGCATCGAAGAAACGGCAAAGATGTTCGACATTCTGCTGGGAGATGACCTGCAGGGGCGAAAAGACTTCATTGCAGAATACGGCAGCGAGTATCTGGAACTGGCGGACATTTCATAAAAGCGAGGGCAAAAATGGCACGAAAAAAGCAATCTGAAAAACCAAAGAAAAATGCAATTCCCAATGCCTATATTGCCGGTGCCGGCATTGTGGAAGAAGAAAAAATTACAGATACACTGGAAAAAAACTATATGCCCTACGCCATGAGCGTTATCATTTCCCGTGCACTGCCGGAGATCGACGGCTTCAAGCCTTCTCACCGGAAACTGCTGTACACCATGTATAAAATGGGACTGCTCACCGGCGGGCTGACCAAATCGGCAAACGTTGTAGGGCAGACCATGCGGCTGAATCCCCACGGTGACAGTGCCATCTATGAAACCATGGTGCGTCTGGCAAGAGGCAACGAGGCACTGCTGCACCCCTACGTGCAATCCAAGGGAAACTTCGGTAAGGCATATTCAAAAGATATGGCATACGCCGCCTCCCGTTATACGGAAGTCAAACTGGAACCGATTTGTAACGAACTGTTTCGGGATATTGACAAAGACACAGTAGACTTTGTTCCGAACTACGACAATACCATGCAGGAGCCGACACTGTTTCCGGCAACATTTCCCACCGTACTGGTCAATGCCAATGTAGGTATTGCCGTTTCCATGGCAAGCAGCGTCTGCCCGTTCAATCTGGCAGAAGTCTGTGAAACAACCATTGCCGTGCTGAAAAATCCGGAGCATGATATTCTGTCTACACTGAAAGGACCAGATTTTCCCGGCGGCGGATTCCTGTTCTACAATGAAACAGAATTGCAAAAAATTTATGATACTGGTCGCGGCAGTGTAACTGTCCGTGCAAAATGGAACTACAACAAACAGGACAACTGTCTGGAAGTCACAGAGATCCCGTACAGCACTACTATTGAAGCAATCAAGGACAAAATCGTGGACTGTATCAAACAGGGCAAACTACGGGAAGTTTCTTACGTCCGCGACGAAACCGACATTGACGGCTTGAAGATCGCTATTGACTTAAAGCGTGGCTCTGATCCGGAAAAGGTCATGCAGAAGTTATTCCGCATGACACCGCTGCAAGACAACTACTCCTGCAACTTCAATATTCTGGTCGGCGGAGCACCCCGCGTTATGGGCGTGCGAGAAATTCTGGAGGAATGGTCCGCATTCCGTCTGGAATGTGTCCGCCGCCGTCTGGTGTTCGATCTCCAGAAAAAACAGGAAAAACTGCATTTGCTCCTTGGTCTGGAAAAAATCCTGCTGGACATTGACAAGGCGATTCGCATCGTGCGGGAAACCGTCGAAGAAGCAGATGTTGTACCAAATCTGATGATCGGCTTCGGCATTGATGAGATTCAGGCAGAATATGTGGCAGAGATCAAACTGCGGCACTTGAATCGGGAATACATTCTGAAACGCACGCAGGAGATCGACCAGTTGAAACAGGAAATTGCCGAACTGGAAGAAACCATTGCGGATCCGAAAAAGATGAAGAAAATCATCATTGCAGAGTTGAAAGAAACTGCAAAAAAATACGGACAGCCCCGAAAGACACTGTTCTATTATGCGTCTGACATCGAGGAAGAACCAGACGAAGAAGATATTCCCGATTATCCGGTACACCTGTTTCTGTCGCAGAGTGGTTACTTCAAAAAGATCACACCAGCTTCTCTCCGCATGAGCAGCGAACAGAAGCTGAAAGAGGAAGACCAAATCGTCTGTCATCTGGAAACCACCAACTGCATCGAACTGCTGTTTTTCACCAACCAACAGCAGGTTTACAAGACCAGAGCCAGCGACTTTACGGAAACCAAAGCCAGCGTCATGGGTGATTACATTCCGGCAAAACTGGGATTTGCTGACGGGGAATTCGTGGTGCAAATGATTGCCACCGCAGATTACAAAGGTGATCTGCTCTTTGTATTTGCCAACGGAAAGGCAGCCCGTGTACCGATGTCTGCCTACGCAACAAAAACCAATCGCAAGAAGCTGCAAAAGGCTTACAGCGACCGTTCGCCACTGGTACAAATTCTGCAAATTCCAAGCGGCGAGGAATCCTGCTCTGTCTTTTTCCGTACAGACGGCAATCGGGCAGTGCTGGCAGATACTGCACTGATTTCCGCAAAGTCCACCCGCGATACACAGGGCGTACAGGTAGTCACATTGAAAGCAAAACACCTTGTCTGCGAAGCATGTGTGCTGAACGAAGAAGAATGCATTGCACTGAAAAAATATCGTGTAAAAACCATTCCGGCAACTGGTGGCATGGCGAAGGATCTGCCGGAAAGCGGACAGCTTTCGCTTCTGTAAATATTGTTAAACGAATCCAAACAAAAAAGCCACTCCAAAATCGGAGTGGCTTTCGTTGTCATAAATATTTGCAGAGGCTTACTGTTCCGGTAATGTATTGATGATATGCACCAAGAACCGCAGCAGGCAAATTGCATCATTGCTGTCCGTCTGTCCATCAGCGTTGCAGTCTGCATTGCCCTTTGCCTGTACATTCAGTTCTACCTGACCAGCAGTTGCCTTGTTCAGCAGCACCGCATCAGTAATATCCACTCTGCCATCCAGCGTAACATCGCCATACAAAACTGCGGACGGGTTTACCTGTTCAGAAGAAGTTGCAGCAGAGGTAGTTTCTGTTGCAGTCGTGGTTGTTTCTTCCGAGGACACAGCAGTGGTGTCGCTGCTTTCCGTCGAAGCAGCGGTACTCTCTGTAGTCAATGCTGTTTCTTCTGTAGAAGCAGTGGTTTCAGAAACAGTTTCCGAAGTGGATTCTGTCATCGTTGTTTCTGTTGTCGTGGTGGTTTCTGCCGGCGTTGTAGTCGTTTCGTCCGGTTTGTCATAATTGTATTCATACACCAATGTCACTGTATTAAACGTAGTAGAAATATCTTCGCCGTTTTTGGAATCGTTTTCAGAAGAAGCCCACCAGTTCTGCAATTCTGCACTTTCATCATTACAGGAACCAGTAATATCTTCACTCTTGCCATCATCCAAAGGAATGGTAAACTGATCGTCAAAAGGAACTGTTATATCACTTGTGCCCAGACGGTATTGGAAAGACTTGCTTCCCCAAACGCCAGCAGAGGAGGAACCCTTTTTCACGACTTCGTTGAAGCAGAGAGCTCCGCCGCCGACAGCCCACGAAGAGCCGGCATTCGAAGATACAGTAGCGTTCACAATAATTTCTTTCAGGTGTTCCTTGTCACCCAGCGGAATCATCGGATTGCCTGCGGTATTTGTCGACAAATCGCTGATATTGTAAGTGGTCTTTTTGATTTCAATATTCGGTTCTTCCGGAATTGTCACATTGGTCTTTTCGTCAGAAATCACCACTTGAGCCACAGACAACGGCGGCAGTTCTACAGTTACCTGATTGCCGGAAACATCGTTCTGTACATCCAGAATCTGAATATCACTGCTGTCCTGTGTGATAGCATAAACAACGGCACTCTGATAGTCAGTGTCTGTGCCTTCCAGAGAAATAACCGCTTTCTCTGTATTTTCCTTATCCTTGTTGGAAATCACTGTAGTCACTTCACTGTCATCAGAGCCATCAATTGCCGCAAAGATTGCTGCCTTAGACAGGTCAGCAGAGGAGGACTCCACAAGAGTATCTCCAAATGCACCGCCGTTGCCGTCATAGTTGGTGTAAAGATTGATCGCACTGGTCACATACGGACAAAGAGAAAGCGTTCCCCAATAGGTTGCCAGATATACGCCCTGATCGGCAAAAGCCCCCAACGCTTCAGTTTCTGCAATGGCAGAAATTACAGATTTTCCAGTTGTAGATTCCTTGCTGATGTTTGCCAGATTGTACTCCGTCAGTGCCAGCTTGGTACCCGGATAGTACTTGTCAATAGACTCCTGCATTCTGGTGAGGAACGGGAACGAACCCCCAAACCACTGTGTCAGCCAGCTGTTTTCCTTGTAATCCGGATCGTACAGGCTTCTCGCCGCCTGCAAAATGCCGTCATCTGTTTCGCAGTCCTGTGCATAGTAGTGAACGTCAACTACATCTAGCAGTCGTTTGCCGTTTTCCTGCTCTGCATCTGCCATTTGTTTCAGGTAGTAATCCATATACCACGAATACTGTCCTTTGACAGCTTCCCAATCCGGATCCTTGAAGTTGTCGCCGCTTCCTGCCTGTACGCAGGGGAGAATGCCCCAGAATGCCGGACCGTAAATTTCTGCGTTCGGATCAAGATCCTTTACCACCTTTGCCAGAGCAACCGACTTGGAGATCAGTTCGCTGTTGGAAACTTCGTCCTTGTGCAGCAGGGGGTGCGTATCATTCCAGAGTACCGGTTCATTGTCCAGATTATAGCCCTGAATACCGGTAGAAGTTGTAGAATCCCCCAGATTATTGATCAGATAATTGACATACTCGTCCATGTATACCGTGTCGTCCGTCAGATCCGGCGTGTCAGACAGTGCACCGTCTTTCTGAAATTCCACCTTATTCCAACGAGAGGACGGTGCTACTTCCGAAGCTGCCACAGTTCCATTTTTATCTGCGGAAACATAGCCCGCCATTTGCAGCGTTGCCATTTTGTAGTCTACGTTGTTTTCAGCAGCTTCCTTCGACAGTCGGCGTGCCTGATATGCCGGACCGTCTGTCACATCTCCCATGTTTGTGTCAGAACTATCGTTCCAGTCCCGACCGGCATTGGAATAATTATTTTCCCAGTTGTAGCCAGTAAAACGATTGCCGCCCTGCCGCAGCGAATGCGTTGTCACTTTTTTCAAACTGGTTGAATTTCCGGCTTCGTTCACACCGTAGATATACGGGCTGATTGCCTTCTTTTCACCGTTCAATTTGATGTTCAACTGCATTTCATAATTTCCAGCAGCCGAAGCGGACAAAATTGCCGGCACTTGTACAGCACAGGAAAGAGCAAGAATGCTTGCCGTAATTCCCGCAAAGATGCGTTTTTTCATTTCAATTCTCCTTTTTTCAGTTGTGGCATACATCTTTCATGCCAATTTTCTCACGAACATTTTTATTATAGCACATTCTTGCTCTGCAATCAAGCGTTTCATATAAAAAATTCTAACAGCACTGCAATTTTATTGTGCATAAATTTACTTTAAAAAACAAATTTGCAAAAAGAAAAAGCATAAAATTGTCCTTGACAAAAGAAAATTGCCGTGCTACAATGAGTCATGATGAAAAAGGCAGGAGGCGTTGTATGAAAAAAATCCAATGGAAGCAAATTTTGGCACTTCTGACAACGGCAGCATTGACCATAACTTTTGCAGGCTGCGACACATCAAGTACGCCAACAGAAGAAAGTGCCGAAACTACTTCAACAGCAGATCAGGAACTTTCTCTGCTGGATACTTACGTGTCCAATACCGTGATTTCTACCGGCAGCAATACCGTTATCAAAAACGCAGAACATGTGACCTATCGGGCATGGTTTCCGGTAGAAGCGGCAGGAGAGTATGACTACCGGTTTTACTTTTCCAATACGGTAGATTCCACATGGGGTGACGGCAGCGAAAGCTATGTGGGCATGTCCGGTGGCAGCTACACCATTGAAAAGGCAACTGTCTATGACGGCGGCACGGAATTCGATGCCAACGTGGAACCAACAGTTTCCGCAGCCGTGACCTTTTCCGGCAGTGCCGCCAAAGAAGTCGCTCCGGACGAAACTTTCTGGAGCGATCCTGTAACGCTGAACGTACTGGAAGGGCACTATCTGCTGTGGGAATGGACAGTCAACGGCACAAATATTCCGGCAATTGCCATGTCTAACCTGACCTATGCCTATGCAGATAAAGGGGACGGAAAGGGATTCCTCTACACCAATGAAATTCCTGTACCCCAGATTGTGGGTTGTGACCGAAAGGTCAAGACCCGAATTGTCACGCTGGGGGACTCTGTCACACAGGGATGCCAGACTTCCGAATTCGGGTATCAATTCTGGGCAGCCCAGCTGTTGGATCAATTGGGCACAGAAGATTACAGCCTGTGGAATCTGGGAATCGGCTATGCCCGTGCCTCTGACTGTGCCCGGCAGGGCAACTGGCTGAATCGTGCTGTTGCCGGTGCAGATCTGATTACCGTGGCATTCGGCACCAATGACATCATCAGCGGACCTTATGGCGGCACTGGTCATGCCACACCGGAAGAAATCGAAGCAGATGTCCGGAAGATCACCAGAACTTGTACCGATGCTGGCATTCGCACGATTTTGTGGGACTCTCCGCCGTTTGACATGGCACCAGAATTGGATGGAATTCGAACTGCCTATAACGAAACGGTTGAGGGCATTGCCAAGGACAACGGAGCGACTTATTTTGATGTTGCCTCCCTGTTGGCAGACCCGTCAGATGCTTCAAAAACCGTTTACGGACAACACCCAAATGACGAGGGCGGCACTGTGATCGCAGATGCTCTTGTCAAATTGATTCAGGAATAAGGAATTACATGAAAGGAAGAATAATATGATGAAGCAAAAAATACTTGCCGTTTTAACAAGCCTTTGTATCGGTGTACTGCCCCTTGCAGCCGGTATGGCAGTTGCACCGGTTGCCGCAGAAGACACTACAGAACCGGTGCGGATTCTGGCAATGGGAGACTCCATTACAGACGGCTATATCAACGGGGACAACGGCTATCGGAAATACTTTTGCTACGAAATGCAGCAAAAAGGGTTTACCAATTTTGATATGGTGGGACCGAAAAACAACTGGTCTGATTCCGTTTCCTACACCACCTCTGACGGCGTAACATTCCAGTATGACCCCGCCCATGCCGGCTACAGCGGCTATGCCATTGAAAAAATCGGAAGTCGGCAGGGACTGTATGAAACCATTTTTGACACGACCTATTACAATAACAATGTCACAGGCAATATGATCGAAGCATACGATCCGGATATTGTCCTGCTGCAAATCGGCACCAATGATCTGCTGGACAACCAGAATGCTGGCATTACAGACCGTCTGGAAAAACTGGTAGACAAGTTACTGGACAGCATAGACAGCAACAGCATGCTGTTCGTGGCATCAGTACCGGATATTGACGTATCAGTACGGCATGACTGGCTCTGGGCATATCAGTCCAGCGGCTATTCCTATGAAAACAATCCGGAAGAATTTACAGCACTGGTAGAGCAGAGCGTAGACAACTACAATGCCTCTGTCAAAGAACTGGTAGAGAAAAAGCAGGCTGCCGGAGCACGAATTCGGTTTGCAGACATCAACAGCGTTGTAGATATGAAAACGGGATTAGAGGACGGCGTACACCCCAATGAAGCCGGCTACGCCTGCATGGGAAAATACTGGTCGGAGCAGGTATCTGCTTATCTGAACGGTACAACACCCACACCGACACCTGCAACAACGACAGAAGTGACTACCGCTACCGAAACCACGACAACTGCAATTGAAACAACTACAACTTCTACAGAAGCAACAACAGAAACAACCGTTTCGACCACAACAGAAGCAACTACCACTTCTGCAGAAACCTCTGCAACAGAATCGTCAGAAGAAACTACTACAGAAATGACAACAGCTTCGTCTTCTGTCAGCGAAAGTGACACAACCACATCAACCACAGAAACTTCTGCACAGCCGACATGGCAGAAGGGTGATGTCACACTGGACGGTACCGTCAACATTGCCGATGCCGTTCGCCTGTGCCGCTATCTGCTGGGCAGTGAAACCATTTCCCAACAGGCATATCAGTGTGCTGACGTGTACACCGATTCCATGGTAAATGGTTTCGACTTGGCAGCCCTGCGGCAGATGCTGACCAATGCAGGAGGACAGAACCAGTGAGCACCATTCGCGGATTGATTTTTGATATGGACGGTGTATTGCTGGATACGGAAAAAATCTATTTCCACTGCTGGCTGCAAAGTGCAAAGGAACTGGGGTATCCCATGTCAGAAGAAGCCGCCCTGCATGTCCGAAGCTGCTGTGCCGCCCACGCCCTGCCTTATTTCCGGCAGCTTTACGGAGAAAACTTTGACTATTTCAAAGTACGTGACCGCCGGCGGGAACTGGTTTCCCAGTATATTGCAGAGCACGGCGTAGAACAGAAATCCGGCATTGCAGAGTTGCTGCAATTCTGCCGTGAATCCGGACTGCCTTATGCCATTGCCACCGCCACCTCCAAAGAACTGGCAGAACAGCGGCTGGAACTGGCTGGACTGGCTGGGCAGTTTCCGCAAATTGTCGGCGGTGATCAGGTGCTTCACGGCAAGCCGGATCCGGACATCTATCTGGTGGCGGCAAAGGTTCTGCACTTGCCGCCGGAACAGTGCATGGCAATTGAGGATTCGCCCAACGGCATTACCGCAGGGCTGTCCGCACACTGTAATGTGATCCTAGTTCCCGACCTGACACCGCCGGAAGCAGGGGACAGGGACCGCTTGTTTGGCATCGCCGAAAATTTAAAAGAAGTCATTCCGCTGCTTCAGGCGGCTGGCATAGGAGAAAAAGAACATGCGAAAAAATCCTGCATCGGAAGTCTATGACATTCCACAGTACACCTATTTTGAATTCGGAAACACCTTTACCGGCAGCTACGGCAAGCTTAGCTACAAGATCATACCGGGGGAGAACTTCACCGTGCAGATCTGGCACAGCCGTCTTTGTTCGGAACTGGCAGACATCGAGGAGGAACAGACGTATCCCATGACAGAAGACGGGTTCCACGAAATGCTGCGTTGGCTGGAAACGAAAGCACCTACCGGAAAATAACAACAAAAATCGTCCTGAAGAAAGTCGGTTTCTTCAGGACGATTTTACTTTTATGATGACGAGAAATTTGCAAGCAGATGACGTGCAAAGCCGTCAGGCAGGCTTTATGCAGCGTTTTCTTAGCGTTCATACAACACACTAAAACAAAGACAACTGCTGATGACATTCCGGAAACTCCCGCAAGTAGGCGAAAATTTGATTTGGTTCATACATGACATCATACTTGGCACAAGACTCGCGGAAAATTGTCATGAGCCGTGCCTGATTCGGACTAGGACACTCATAGGCATTCCCAAACCGACGTATGTACTGCTCTTTCATGCCGGGGAAATGCTTGTCCAGCTGTGCATAAAAGAATTCCCGATCGCCTTCCCGCAGAGTAACGCCCATACCGAAACAGCAAATGCCTTTTACACCAGCATCAAAACAGTATTCCAGAATGCCGCGGAGATTTTGCTCTGTATCATTTAAAAACGGCAAAATCGGCGTGAGCCATACCACCGTTGGAATTCCATTTGCCCGCATGATCTTCAGCACTTCATACCGCCGTCTGGTGGTGCAGACATGGGGTTCCAGAATGCGACAGAGCGTTTCGTTCCACGTGGTCAACGTCATCTGCACCACACACTTTGCATTCTGCTGAATCTTTTGCAGCAGATCCAAATCTCTTAAAATGCGATCTGATTTCGTCAATATCGTTGCACCAAATCCATATTTTGCAATCAACTCCAGGCATTGCCGTGTCAGCCCCAGCTGTTCTTCGCAGTGTAAATACGGATCGCTCATGGCACCGGTTCCGATCATGCAGAGCCGCCGCTTTCTCCGCAAAGCTTCCTCCAGCAACCGTGGAGCGTTTTCTTTCACTGCCACATCTTCAAAATCGTGTTCCATTTGATAGCATGCCGAACGACTGTCGCAATAGATGCAGCCGTGTGTGCAGCCACGATACAGATTCATACCATTTGTGGCAGATAAGATGCTTTTTGCTTGTATCCGGTGCATGTTTACTTCTTTCGCAGTTCCGCAATTGCCGCATAATGCCGTACCGAAAATGCCTCCGGTGCAATACGCTCCAACAACTTCAAATGTTCTTTTTCCCATGCCGCAATTTCTTCCGGCGACAGCGAAGCTCCGATACCGCGGCAAGCTTTCATACGACCGTTCCAGCTGGTGCGGGTAAAGGGCACGTCCAATTCGTATTCCTCGTGATAGGTCAGATCAAAGTATTCCAACAGTTCCGGTGCAACGGAAATCGGGTGCTTGGTTTCTCCTGCTCCACTCCATTTTGGATTATACTGCAACACCAGTTTTTCGCTGGCTTCAGCAATCTTGTCTGAATATGGCAGCCATTCCATGCAGAGCAGCAACAGTTTCCCATGCGGCTTCAGAAGCCTTGCAAATACCGGAGACGCTTTTTGATTGTCAAAGTACCAGTAGCACTGACAGGCAGTAATGCAGTCAAACTGCTTTCCGGCAAAGTCCAGTTCCTCCGCCGGCGAAACAAGATAGGAGATTTCCATACCCGCCGAAAGCCGTTTTGCCTCTGCGATCTGATTTGGAGCAATATCGCTGCCTGTCCAATGTGCCCCGAACCGGTACATATTTCGGGGCAGAACGCCCGTTCCTGTTCCGATGTCCAACGCTTCCTGTCCGGCAGTGCCGCAATTTCTCTCCACTATTTTCTGATAAAATAACGGGGGATAGATGTCCCGAAACTTTCCGTAATCTTGAGAAGTCTTTCCCCAGTCGAACGCGTTGCCGCTGTCAATATTCTGCCGCTGCATAAAACGCACTCCTTTCCGCACGCTGATAAAAACAAAACCCACCTAAAGTAAAACCTTAGGTGGGTTGGTACGCCTGATGCGATTCGAACGCACGACCTTCAGAGTCGGAGTCTGACACTCTATCCAGCTGAGCTACAGGCGCATATCGGAAAAACATCATCAGAATCGTATCTTTCTTGTCTGACGACTTATTTATTATAGCACATTCTCAGGATAAATGCAAGAGGTTCTGCGGAAATATCCGAGATGTTCACAGAAAATTTTCAGAGAATCTGGAAACGCAGTGATCCCTTACCAGTCTGTCAGCAGTTGCCAAAGCAGTATCGCACCATTTCCGGCAGTGTCCGGCAGTGCTGCCAGCCAGAGCCACTGAGAATCCAACTGCGGCAGTTCCCAACGATACTCCTGTGCCGCAAGGCAAAGTGATGCCGTCTGGTTCGGCTGTATGGTCAATTGTGCCATAGCGGCGGGAGTATGGGTCATACGGTTTTGTGAACGTGTCTGCACAGTCAGATATGCCCAGAAAAACCCGCAGAGCAATCCGTAAAGACACAGCCCTTGCAAAAGCCGCCTCCAACGGCGGCGATGAGTTTGTTTCATGTTGCTTTTATTCCTTTTTCAATTTCAAAAGTGTTTGAGCCAGAGCCTTTCCCACCAGTTCACCGGCATACTGTGCCTGTTCCAGTGTGTTTCCGTGAGTGCCGATTTCCAGCAGCAGACTGCCCGTAGTCAGATCCTGATTATAGTGCCGGTAATCAAAAAGAATTGGCCTTGTCAGTCCTGCATACATGCCCTCCATATTTTCCTGTAGCCGACAGGCAAAGTGATAATTCTGCATGTAGTTCGGCATGTTCATCGTACCGTCATCACACCCCGAAATAATCATCACTTGTGCAGATCCTTTGCCGTTGATTTCCACAACCGGCTGTATCAATGTGTTGTCCTTTTGAATTGCGTCCCGATGAATGTCCAACACCACCCGAATAGACGGATACTGCTGTAAAATCTGCTTGACTGTTTCAGCACTGCGGTCATAGGAACCGTTGTAGGAAGGGTAGTCGTGAATGGTCGTATTGTGGATCACGCCAATGCCGGCAGCCTCCAGCTGTGCAGTAATAGCATCTCCAACCGACACCATATTATACGCCGGATCTGTTGTCCGATAGTTGAACGCCGGATCAAAATTTTGCCGCACATACGGTTCAAAGGATTCTGTCGTGTGCGTATGCATAATCAACACCTGCGGTTCGCCGTTGGTTTCGATCGTGAATGCCGGTGCTGCCGTACTCTCTGCAATCAGCGTATTGTTTGGAATACTGGTTTTGTTCTGTACCTGCCCCGCGGAAAACAAACTGAAAAACCGCGTGCCGGAATACGTGCCATAACTGGTACGCTGCACACTGGTGTCTGAACTAAGATTCCAGCTTTCCGGATATGGCTTTTCTCCGGCATCTGCGGAGGCTTTTTGCTCCGGCAGTTCTGCCGGAATTTCTGCTGCTACTGGTGCGGTTTCTTCCTCCCAGCCATAGCCGTCTGAAATCACATTCCATGAAACAGACTGTGCAGCACCCTCTTTTTCGGCATAGGCATGTGCGGCAGACTTATTTTGTGCATCATTATCTTTTTGCAGAACCGCAGCAGTCGGCAGAATCACCATTGCCGCCAGAAAGCAAGTCAGCGTCCACCGCCTTTTATGAAACCGTCTGTGCATAATGAAAGACCTCCCTATTTTTCGTCCGGCAGAATCTGCCTCATAATTTCCGCAGTACTGCAATTTCCAAATCGGTTGTAACGGTTGATGCCATATAGACACGCTGGATTTCTGGTAATGAAGTTCGGCTTTTCCAGACAAGTCAGCGTAATCTGAAAGCCCAGTTCTTCCAGCACCGGTTTACTCTCCGGACAGACAAATCCATAGGGATAGGCAAACACTGTAGGCTGTATGTGTAGATTTTCCTGAAATTCCGTTTGCAGCATGGAAAGATCTGTATACAGTGCTTCGTGATAGGCTTCCTCCGTTTCCTGTTCCATTTTGGCACAGCCCCTGCGGGTGCCATTTTCATGCATGTCATAGGTGTGACTTCCGAGAGTGATCCGTCCGGAATCTTCTAACTGCTGCATATCTTCCCACGTCAGATAGGAATATATATCGTTGTGAGGAGCGTCCGGAGCATAGACATCTGCAAAACTGCCCACAACGGAAATCACCGCACACATATCATACTTTTCCAACAACGGCAGTGCCAGACTAAAGTTGTTATATAAGCCGTCGTCAAATGTCAGCAGCACCGGCTTCTCCGGCAAGTCACCAGTACCCTCTGTATAGGCGATCAATTCTTCCGGAGATACTGCTGTGTAGTGATGCACCTGTAAATATTGCAGATCGGATTCCAGCGTTTCCGGAGAAATGCAATACTGGGTTTCCGGCACTGGTGCAATGCTGTGGTACATCAGCACCGGCAGGGAAACACCGCCGGCACTGTCCACCGCCGCAAAGTGTTGTCTGCCTGCCCGCGTCAGGAGAATTGCCGCAAGCACCAGTGCCATATCAAAGGCAATATATCGAAGCAGTTTTCGCAAATTCCAGCTGTGGTACATAGTTCTTCCCTCCATTTTCCGATTTCATGCAGTACCGGCATGTGTTCATGTGCAATACATAATCGTGTGGTATACTATATGAAGGGTTTTTCCCAAAAATAACAGAGAGAGGTTTTTTCATGGTACAAATGATTGCACTGGACTTGGACGGCACACTGCTCCAGCCGGACAGCACCTTGTCTGCTGCCGCGGAAGATGCTCTGACAAAGGCAATTTTGCAGGGCATCTGCATTGTTGTAGCGAGTGGGCGTGCCTTTACGGCACTGCCGGAAAAAATCCGTCATTTTGCTGGCATTCGTTATGCCGTCACATCCAACGGAGCAGCGGTTTCCGAATTGCCTGCCGGAAAACTGCTGTGTGCATGGACATTGCCGGAGCAGGCAGTTCTGGATCTGCTGAAAATGCAGCAAGCGGCAGGAACTTTTCTGATAGAAGCCGGCATAGGCGAACAGATGTACGCACCGGAAGAATATCTGAACAATCCGGAAAAGTACCGGCAGGCGGCGCCGCTGCAAGCATATTTAAAACGAACACGAAAACCAGTAGCCGATATAACAGCATTTTTGCTGGAACATCAACATGAAATAGACTGCATCGATTTGATTTGTCCGGAATGTGCAGAAAAAGACCGGCTTCGTGTACAGGTGCAACAGGAAATCGCTGATATTTACGTAACATCTTCCACCCCAGAATTGGTGGAAATCGCCCATGCAGAAGCAGGGAAAGCCAATGGGCTGCGGTTTCTGTCAGAACAAACCGGCATACCGGCAGAAAATATTCTGGCATTTGGCAATGCGGACAATGATGCAGAAATGCTTGCCTATGCCGGAATCGGTGTCGCAGTGGCAAACGCTTCCGATGCCTGCAAACAAGCAGCAGACCGAATCACCTTATCGCACACAGAAGGCGGCGTTGCAAAGACAATTCTGGAATATTTGCATTGATTTTTGCAAGGAAAAGATTGACTTTTTGCCAGAATTCTTTTATAATAGAAGAAATGCTGTATGAAGCGGTTAAGAAAACAGCTCTTTCCAGCAATTCCGTATATATACCGGCAATACCGCACAAAGAGCGTCTGGCGACTTTGTATGGTATTGCCTACCATATTTTGTGGAAAGGAATCTCGAAACCGATTACAAACAAATCGGTTCGAAGAAAGAAGGTTGAAAATTTCTATGGAACAAAAACATCGAACGTCCGTCACGCTTTCAACATCACCACGAAAGCTGACATTGCCGGGGAAAATACTGGCAGTCTGCCTGTGTATTCTCCCGTTTCTCACAAGGTCACTGACGGTAGAAATCCCACAGGCAGTGCGGTCTGCCTATTTTCTGGGAGACGGCGGCTACAGCGATTTCGAACAGCTCTTTCGGGAATTTTTCCTGCTGGGAATCGCGGCTGCCGGCGTGATCTGGTTTTGCTATGAGCAGATTGCACTCCGCCCAAAGCGAAAATTGCCAATGACCCGTCTTACGGCAGTGGTATTTATTCTGCTGGGGCTCTATTTGCTGTTGGGCTTGCTGTCCACTATTACATCAGAGCATGCAACAGAATCGTGGCTGGGCATCTACATGTTGTACGAGGGTTATCTGGCACTGGTAGGTTACGTAGTCGTGTTTGCGGCGGCATGGTACTGGATCGACCGAAAAGAAGTTTTGGACTTTGTAAAAAGCTGTCTGACGGTGCTTTCTATTGTACTGGGCGTATTGGCATTGCTGGAACGCTCCGGCATTTGCTATTACAATAGTGCAATCGTGCAATTTCTGGGCGGCTTGCAGGGAACAGTCGGCGTTGGCGATGCTGTATCACTGACATTTGGCAATGCGGACTATCTCGGCATGTACTGTGCAATGCTTTTACCGGTAGTAGTTTCGCTGATTACCCGCGAGGGAACTACCAAACGTTTACTGGTACAGATTCTGGCAGCGGTTCTGCTGGCAACGGCACTGTTGCTCTCCAAGGTCATGAATGCGATTCTGCTGGGCTTTGGACTGACAGTTGTCTTTCTGCTGATCTGGGCATTCCACACCAATTGGAAGCCGATAGTCAAAGGCTGCCTTTGCGGTGTTACTGCCGCCGCAGTGGTTTTTGGCAGTATAGGATTCCTGTGGAGCCGGAACGGTGACACTTTGTCAGAAAAATTTCGGCACACCATGATCGGTATGGTACAGGAGGAAACCTTCCGGATTCTATCTATCGATTTGAATGGAAACACCGTTTCCGTAAAAAATGCGAACACCACATTCAGTGTGGCTACCGCGGGAAACAATCTGACACCGCAGGAACTGACATTCACCTGCAACGGCACAGAAGTCACCCCGCAAGTCGATGCAGACGGCATGACTTGTTCCTTTGCCGAACCGGAATTGAAACACTGTCAGGTGCAGGTGCAGTCTGACCGACTGGATTTCCTGATGGGCTATGCCACGCCGCTGGAAGTGGTACGGCAAGACGGCAGCTGGCTTGCACTGGGCGTAGGACAAACGCCGCTGACAGAGGTACCGGAAGTAAGCAGTTCAAAATCTCTTCAGCAGTGCTATCCCTATCTGAACGGGCGAGTATTTGTCTGGGCAAACACCATTTCTGCACTACGGGACTGCTGGATTCTGGGACACGGTCCTGCCACCACAATTTTCTATCTGAATCAGTATGACTTGCCGGCACTGTTGAACATCTTCGGCGTGTACGCCTTGTACAACAAACCGCATAACTGGTATCTGCAAGTGGCACAGGATACCGGAATTCCGTCTATGCTGCTGATTCTGGGTGTACTGGTGCTGTTCTTTGTATGCGGTTTCTGGAAGTGTTTCAGAAAGCAGGAAAAATGGGATGCATTCCGCACCGGACTGCTGCTCTCAGTGTTATCTTATGCGTTAATGGCATTTTTCAATGATAGCCTGATTTACCATGCTCCAATGTTCTGGTTCCTGCTGGGAATCGGTTGGCGGCAAGTGACTGTCGGTACAGAAGAATAAAACGCCTTTTCTCAAACATAAAGGCAACACCGCACAAAGAGCGTCTGGCGACTTTGCACGCCATCTGCTTGCAA
>ERZ773200.1390-NODE-1390-length-20733-cov-13.144308_pt1 | contig 20733 bp, 17 predicted proteins | sample MGYA00581008_ERZ773200 | MGnify/ENA primary metagenome ERZ773200 (study PRJEB29015, sample SAMEA2737770) | human gut metagenome | biome: human gut; feature: human-associated habitat; material: faeces | place: China | collected 2012 ... | reverse complement strand
CCATTGAAAGCTACATCTGGAATGACGAGAACTACAACGGCATACAGGACGAAAACGAAGTGGGCGTTGCAACTGCAACGGTCAAGCTGACACGAAGCTATTACGACAGCCGCGATACCACTTGGAAACTGGACGACAGCTTTGTGCTGGTGGCAACTGGCACACTAGTCGCAACGGCAACACCTGTTGCAACAGGCACACCGGTAGCGACAGCAACACCCGTGGCAACTGGCACGCCAACGGCAACCGCATCTGGCGGACACTACCGCTTTGACAACCTGCCGACCTACATAGAAAAGGACGGTCAGAGATACTTAGTGGGGTATCAGATGCAGCTTTGTGAAATGCCGGAAGGATATGCTGCAACAAAATATCATGCGGCTGCTGACAGCGACAAGGACAGCGATCTGATCGCCGGCACACTGGATCTGCAGGAGCCGGATACATTCCTGATCCTGGCGAAAGCATTCAGCGGAAATACACCGTATTGCTGTCAGGTTCGCGGCGTGGACTATGACATTGTAAAGGCGGCAGATGTCACCGGATATGACGGCGGCATTGTGCAGAAGGATTCTCATGTATCGATCTCCGGTATTGTCTGGGACGATGCAGACCGAGATCATCAGATCAGCGACGGCGAATCCGGTATCGCCAATGTGAAGATCATACTCCGGCAGTATTATCGCCGCAACGGAAAGTGGGAACTGCTGCCTGAAGCAAAACAAGTTGCCTATACCAATGCAGACGGACAATATCGTTTCGACGACTTGCCGCTGTCTGTGACGGTGGACGGTGTCACATATCTGGCAGGATACCGCCTGTGGATCGATTCGATTCCGGCAGGATACAATGCGGAAGAATATGCTGACATATCGTCGGGCAGTGTGGAGATTCGTGCAGAGGAACGCACGTTGGACGGCTGTATGATTCTGGGAATTCCAGAAGAAAAGGGCGTCACGTCCGGAACTTGTCTGGAAGGATTCAACATCGCCAAGGGCGAGGATATGGCTTTTCTGAATGTCTTTCTGAATCGTGATCCGGAAGAATCTACGGAAACAACAACGGCTACAGATCTTGTTACGACAACAACCGAAACCGCAGTTTCTACGGAATCGACGACACAGACCAGTACTTCGGCATCTGCGGAAACTACCTCTGTGGAAAGCAGTACCACGGAAACCAGTACGGCAACCGTGCGGACTACAGCAAGCACTACAGAATCCAGTACAGCAACAACAACACGAACTACGGCAAGCACTACGAAAACCAGCACCACAACAACACGGACTACAGCAAGCACTACAAAAACCAGCACGACAACAGCACGGACTACAGCAAGCACTACGAAAACCAGCACCACAACAACACGGACTACAGCGAAAACGCAGTCGTCTGTTGTGACCACACATACTACTGCAACCACACGTACGCATACTACAGCTACGAAACAAACCACCAGCAGCGTTACAACCTCGAAACAGACTACCCACAGCACATCACACACAACAACAGCGAAAGTCACCGCATCACCGGCAACACATACGATTGCAAAAACAACCACGCACACGACACATACCACCAGTCACAGAACGACTGCCGGCACAACCAGTATCACTACCCAGAGAACATCTGTGACGACTTCCCGAACCACGGGAACGACCCACACGACAGCTACTGTAACGACTACTGGCAGCACGTCAGTCACTACTTCCGCAATACACCGCACGACATCTTCGACAACACAGCAGACTACAGCAACGGTGACACTCTCCAGTGCAGGTCCGACCAGTGTGACAACTACGACACATACCACCAGTCAAACTACTACCCAGACAACGCCGAAACAAACTACGGTATCTCAGACGAATACCACGTCTGCGGCACCGACCAGCCGCACCACTTCTGCGACAGTTTCCACGACTGGAACCACCAGCACGGGAACGACAGACAGCAGTGCATCGACTGGAACACAGACCACACACCACAGCACGCATACCACGACACAAACTACCACAGTTACTGAAACAACGGTGAACAGCACTTGTGAAACATCGGGTGCTTCCACCAGCATTCGACAGACCACATTGCGGAAAAATCACGTGAGCGGGGACACTGTCACGACTACCACAACAGCTGCAAACAGAGAGCATGCGGCAGGTCATCACACGCAGACGACAACAACGGCGGCAGATGTTTCTGCACAGATCTCTGGAACAAAGCGGATACCGCTTCCGCGGCAGCAAAACATTTCGGGAACGCCGAAAACCGGAGATACCACACTGCACATCACCATTTTGATCGCAGCCTGCGGATTCTCACTGCTTCTGGCAATCCTGACAAAGCGGCGTAAAAAGTAACTGCATGCTCAGATGACTCTGGGCGGCATCAGAAAAAGAGTCACACTCGAAAGGGTGTGGCTCTTTTTGCGTATGAGCGTGTGCGGTTCTGTTTTTGAAGCAGAAAGGTGTCTTGCTTTTTGGAAAAAATTGTGGTATGATAAAAATGAGGAAGAATGTGTCGAAGGGAGCGTAGATGGCGTGATTCGAATCGCGGTGGTAGATGATGAGAAAGATCAGATTTTTCAGTTGAAAAAAATCATTCAAAGCTTTTTTCATGAAAAGGGAAAAAGCATTATGGTTTCTTGTTTTACACAGGGGGAAGAACTGCTTACGCAAAGCACTGATTTCGATATGATATTTTTGGACATTCAAATGGAAGGTATTGATGGGATTGAAACGGCAAGATTGATTCGACAAAAAAATAAAAAAGTTGCTCTGATATATGTTAGTAATTATTCAGAGCAAATGGCAGCATCTTTTGCAGTACATCCATTTTCTTTTTTAGAAAAGCCCATTCAAAACTCAAAAATTCGGGAAGTACTAGCAGAGTATTTACAGTACTATGGCACAGAGGAAAAAAATTATATTTCATTTCCCATGCATCACGGAAATGTTGTCATAGAACCTCAAAAAATTCTTTATTTTGAATATGAGGGAAATCGAAAAGTCAAGCTGGTATCTACAGAAACTGTATATCATATTATTGGCAGCATGAGTGAATTAGAAAACCAACTACAACAATATCATTTTATCATGCCGCATAAAAGTTTTTTGGTCAATGTGGCATGTATCAATTCATTTTACAATGATATTATTCTTTCAAATGGCATGAAAATACCAATTGCAAAAAACAGAAGAAAACAAGTCCATGAAAAGATAAGTGACTATTTGCATCACCATTTGCAGAAATAGGAGGTGTTTCTGATGAAATTATTATTGAGTTGTATGGTAAGCCTTACTTGTACCTTTTCTGGAATATGGGCGTTATCTAATTTTTTCTCCATTCAAAAATCTGAGATTTGGCTGCGTTTTCTTAGTGTGACGATAATTTCTGTTTTACAAGGATTGATGTGTATATTTGGAATTCCGATTCTAAATACAATAAGTATGTTGGCAATGATTGTTTTGTCCACGATTATTTGTTTTCGTATACCAAAAATCTCATTTTTAATTTATGACTTCCTGATTGCATTGATTTGTTTTATAGCTGATGCTATGTCAACGCTGAGCTTGTCCTTTGTGACACAAAAAACGATTTCGTCTGCGGTTGCGGAAGATAGTTTAACGATTTCAAGCTGTCTTCGAACTTGTTTGCTTACATTTATTTTATGTCACATTGTCTTTTCTATGATTCGAAAGAAAAAGAGTAGTTTTGTATGGTATGAATCAATCTCATATGCAATTTTAGCAACTGGAGAAATTATCACTGCCAATTACATCATAGAAAATATTGCAAATACGCATTCCGGAACATTCTTGGTTTTCTTTTTAACAGGCTGTATTGTGTTAGATGTCTACATTGTTTTTGTATTTTATCGTGTTTCTGCGATTCGGGAAATGGAAAAGAAAAACGCATTGCTGCAGCAGCAAACAGATATGCAAATGGCAGTTTATCGTGATCTTGAAAAGCGGTATCAAAATTCTATGACGATCATACATGATGTAAAGCGGCATGTAAATGCTTTAGAGGGATTGATACAGACTGAAAATCTGACAGAAGCAAAACAGTATGAAAAATCGTTATATCAACAGCTGGACAAACTGCACCCATCATTTCATTGCAGCAATCAACTGCTATCTGTTATCCTAAATCATGAGCTGCTGAAAGCAGAACAGAAAGGTATTCAATTAAACTTGAATATTTTATATGATAAGCTTGATTTTTTATCAGATATGGACTTAACAACAATCGTTTCGAATCTTTTAGATAATGCAATAGAAGCGGTTTCGGAATTGGATAAAGACAGAACTGTTTTGTTTGTAATCGAAGAACAAATGCAGTGCTGTATGATTCACACGGAAAATAAGTATGAAAAATTAAATCCAAATACGGAGAACAGTTTTTTGTCTACTAAAAATGGACATGCAGGAATCGGCTTAAAAAACATTGAAATGACCGTTAAAAAATATAATGGAATCTGGAAAGCGACAGTTGAAAATAACAGCTTTGTGGTGTCTATCACAATTCCGATAGATTCTCAGCCAATTATATGAAATTCGAACCCGATAGTGATTTTGCACAAAAATGCTATCGGGTTTTTGTTACCCCATTCCCGAATAATGCAGATTATTCCCGTTTAGTGCAAAGCTATTGATTTTTTCCAGTTGGACTGCTATACTAAAAATGTAAGAGAAATCTTATTAAATCTAAAATGAGAGGAATGTTTTACATGGAAAAGAATTCGAAAGATGTAATATCCCCGATTGATCTTGCAAAAATCTCTGCGGATATTAACCGCGACGGAAGACTGGACGATCAGGACGTTATACTGTACTCTAAGGTAGCAGCAGGACAAGTAGAACTGTAATTTTCTTTTCATGAAAGGAGATGTTTTCTATGAAAAAAATTTTGAAAAACGTACTTCTCTTTTCCGCATTGATTGGCAGTGTGAACTGTCTTGCTTTGCCGGCGGCAGCGGTTGATGTCGCAACGGCAACATCGTACATGGAAACTACAGACGATTCAAAATATCCGTCCAGTGGAACCTGTGCATCTGGTGCAACATGGACTTATGACTATCCTAATCGTGAATTGCATATTAGCGGTTCTACGATAAGAATAGATGAAATGCCGCAACTTCCTTGCCGTAAAATTGTTTTTGAAAAAGATTTCATTCCGCCGGAAAATAAGTTCTATGAACATACGGATTTAAATACGTTTGTAATGTCAATAACACTTCGTTCTCCTAATGAAATTCGTCAAATATATTGCTACCCCAATAGTCCATTTGCGAAAGAATATGAAAAAATTATAGCATCTACAGAGGACGACGGTTGTTCCTATGCTGATGTTTTAAAGTGCAATTATCTGCCCGACGACACCGGCATTTGCGGGGACGTAAATCTGGACGGAAAGGTAAACCTTTTGGATTCTGTTCTGCTGGCAAAGGCAGTCAACGGCAGTGTGACTGTGAATGACATGCAGAAAAAGAACATGGACTGCGACGGTAGCGGCGAGATCGATATTGATGATGTCACTACTCTGATGCAGTTCTTGGTGCACGCTGTGGACAGCCTGCCGGTGAAATTTGAATAAGGGGGGGATTTCCATGAGAAAGAAAAGTTGGATTTCGCTTACAGCATTTTTTGCAGCAATCCTGATGCTGAACTCTGCTGCCGCAGTGATGCCGGTCTATGCAGAAGAAGCAGTTGTAGCAACGGCTACAACGCAGGAAGAATACACTGGCACATGGAAAAACAGTGACGGAAGTCTTATTGCATGGACATACGATCCAACAACAGAAACTGTGACGTTTTCCGGAAATGGTTTTATAAAGCTTAACTATGATTATGAAGCATGGAATTATGGCTGGATCGATGCTGCTCCACGAGATGAAAATAAAAATTCGAAAATCAAAAATGTGGTGTTCGAAGAAGGCATTACGTATGTTGATTATATCAGCATAAATTTTTTTGGATATCAAATCAATTCTGTGGATTGGAATGACTATAGCATAACTTTTCCGGAAAGTATGACTGAGTTTCCGTCTAGCTATTCAAATGCTAAAATTATAAAAGGCTTATACGGTTCACAAGCTTATTACAAATTTGCAGGAATAGAGGACAAAACATTTATTGGAACTGGTGTTGCAAAGAACCCCTTATATCCAACAAGCGGAAAGTCTGGAAGTTTCCATGGAAAATGGTCGTATGATTATAAAAGTGGGCTCATGTCTATAAACGGTCCCGGATTTATATCCTGTTCGGAAGCTAGTCAGAATCCAATGCCTATCAAAGGCTATATTATCGATTCCGATATTGTATTTCCCGTTGATGAAAAACATACTACTTCACGTGGCTTCAATGAATATGTATATGGTTATCTATTTACTGGAAGAAGAATTTATTGCAGTAAAGACAGTCAGTTCGCTCAGGAGTATGAAAAGATTTGTAATATCATCAAAAGTATGCCGGAATCCGACGAAGATTACGACTACTATCAGGAAATAATGTCTGATTATTTCCATGTTACCTATTTGGACGATACTCCGCTGTGCGGTGATGTAAATCTGGACGGCAGAGTGGATATTACCGATGCAGTTTTGCTTAGCAAGGCTGTCAGCGGCAGCGTGGAAGTGAACGATGTACAGAAATCTGCAATGGACTGCGATGGTGACGGTGAGATCAGTTCCAATGATGCAACTACTCTGATGCAGTTCTTGGTGCATGCTGTGGATAGTCTGCCGGTGAAATAACGATCGTTTGAAATATTGCCTAAATGAAAAAATGAGTTTTGTTCAGCCCTGCCGGATTGCTGTATCCGACAGGGCTGAAAACGAAGGTGTGAAAGTATTGTCAACGATGCTGTTTCCCAAAACGCTTTCGGAGAAACCGGAAACGAAATATCGAAAACAGAAAAAGCACATCGCGAATCGCAGCAGACCCCGCTGGTCTGGCGAACGTGATGTGCTTTTTGGTTGTAATGCAAAGGGAAAACTCTTTTTCAAAAGGCGTTTTCCCGCATTGGTTTTTCAGACTTAGGGCAACACCGCACAAACATTATGCAGCGTCATTCCGTACTGGGCAGCGTTTGAATCAGGTGCACCAGAAACCGCAGCAGCACAACTGCATCATTGCTGCCGGTTTCTCCGTCACCGTCGCAGTCGGCATTTTTTTGGGCAGATTCGCTCAGGCTGATGGTTCCGGCAACCGTCTTGTTCAACAGAACCGCGTCTGAAATGTCCACCTTTCCGTCCAGATTGACATCGCCGAAGATCACGGTTTCCGTTGTCGGGGACGTACCAGAGGATTCAGTTGCCGTTGTGGCAGAAGTTGCGGCGGTGGTTTCCGCAGAGGACAGAGTTGTGGTGTCCTGCTCTGTGGGGGAAGTCGTGGCTGCGGTGGTTTCGGAAACGGTAGCTTGCGTAGATGCAGCTGTTTCAGTTTCTGTAGCCGTAGATGTAGCCGCAGGCAGTGTGGTCGCTGTCGTTGTTGCAGTGGTTTGTTCCTGTGCGAAAGTTACAGTGGTTTTGGACGTGTTGGCAGTGGTCGTAGCAGGAACAGTTGCTGCCGTTGTTTTTACAGCAGTGGCAGTAGTTGTGGTGGTGGTAGTAGTAGTAGTTGTTGTTGTTGTCGCAGCTGTCGTGGTAAAGGCGACCGCATTCCACTTCTGGCAGGCATTGCCGTTGACCGTCCACTGCTGTACATTGGCACCGCTGGATTTCTCCGCGTTTGCCACTTCTACAGCAGCCCGATCTTTTGAAGTGCGTGTCAGGATCGTGTATGTTCCGTCGGGATTCTTGACAAACTTGAACAGGTGCGAGCTGGACTTGTTGTTGGTGTGGATCTCGATGTTGGAGCCGTCTGCTTCTCCCGCAGAATTCAGATAGTAGGTCTTGCCGTCTGCCAGAGCAGAGAGAATGTAGTAGTATCCGCCGCCGAATTCTTTCAGTGTCCATGAGTTGTGGGCTGCGGGTTCATTTGCACCCCACTGCTGCACGTTGATGCCGTCCTCAGCCTTTCCGTTTGCCACTTCCAGATACAGATTGCTGTTGGCATTGCGGAACTGGTATGTCTTTGTGGTATCCATGACACAGCCGGTGTCCTCTACCTGTGTCAGCTTCCACTGCTGGGAAGTGTCGGAGAGGTTGACTGCCCATTCCACCACGTTGGCTCCGGCACTTGTGGAAGCCGCCTGTACGGCAACGCAGCTCTGGTCGCCGCTGGTCTTGGTGAGCAGGTAATAGACACCGTCTGCGGCTTCGTAGAATTTGAACCGCTGTGCATCGGCATCGGTGGTAGACCAGATGCCGAGATTGGTGCCGTTTGCCGCAGAATTTCCGGCAACGTCCAGCAGGTAGGTCACCTTGTCACCGATCTGGGGGTACAGGGTATAATAGCCGTCACCGTCTGACAGCACCCGCCATGTATTGTGGGCTGCGGGTTCATTTGCACCCCACTGCTGGACGTTGGTGCCGTCCGCAGCCTTTCCGCCGTCCACTTCCAGATACAGCCCGCTGTTGACGTTCTGTATCATGTAGACTGCACCTTCCTGCAAGACTGCCGGTGTATAGTCAGTCACCGGATTGCCGTAGGCAGAATCAAAGCTGTCCGCCAGGAATGGTGCTGTGTAAACAGTTGCCGCAAAGGTCTGCAGGCTGCTGTCTGTGATGTATTTCAGTTCGCCGGAAGATGATGCAGCACCGGCGTATTTGGTGCAGAAATCCTTGGTGTCTGTGCCCCTGGTGTTGTAGGCATCTAACAGTGTGTAGCCGTAGTTGTCCTTGGGGTTCCATGTGCTGGTGATTTTTGCGGTATAATTCAGCTTGGTCGGGGTTTCTGAACTGTTTTTCGCCGTGTAGGAACCGCTGTCCCGATACGGAGAAGTGTCCGGCTGTACAATGATTTCCCGTCTGGAAACCGCTTGGAATCGGCAGTTCTCGCTGACCATATTGGAGCCCTCGCCGCTGATGATCTGGCTGCAGCTGTTCGGCAAAAAGCTGTCATCGCCGGAATAGTAGTTGTTGTAGATGTGACCGCTGCCGTTTCCGATCTGCGGGCAGCGGCGGACGCATTCGTCCCACCAGTTGTACATCAGCGTGGTGCGGCAGCGGGAAGTTTCACTGTTCTGTGTGCCGTATGCCACCGTCCAGAAACGATTTTTGAATGTGTTATAGGAAATCGTGATATAGTCCGGACTTCTGCCGTTGTCTTTCGCGTCCAGATAACTTTCATAGGGGGTGTTCAGCCAAATGAATTTTCCCACTTCGTCCTGCCCGTTTCCTGTATGATCTGAGGGCAAGTAGGAGATAAACGTGCAGTGATCCACCCAGATCTGACGTGAGGACCAGATATTGATCAAGATCCGGTTCTTCACATTCTTTGCGATCATGTTCAGATTCCGAAAAATGATGTTGTCGCTGGGATTGTCGTCCACTGCACCGTAGGTGTCATTGGTGCGGAACTGAGAGTCGTAAATGGTCTTGCTCCCGTAAGAACCCACAATGGTCTTGTTGTCCCGAATGCGGGTGTGGAACTTGTTCTGCATATCAATATCTGCCGTGATGACAATGGTTTTCGGTTCTGTGGTATTCAGCTGTTTTTCCAAGTCGTCCGCGGTGGAAACGAAAACGGTTTCGCCCAGCAGACCGCCAATGGTTCCCGCTTTTTCCTTGCCATTTGCCAGTGCATTTGCGGCGTACCCCTCCAGTCCGCTGCAATTCAGCTTCCACTTCTGGGCACCGTCACCGGTGTATGCGGTCAGCCCGATGGTGTTATTTCCCTGATAATAGGTCAGTGCCGCACCGGTGGAAACGCTGGTGATCTTGTAGTACAGATCGTATCCCTCGAAGTCTTTCTGTACGCTTTCGATGTTCCAGTTCTGGCTGCTGCCAGCAGCCTTTGCCGTCAGTGTGCATGCTGTGCCGTTGGCAGTCAGATACTTGCCGTCAGCCAGACTGACAATTTGGTACACGCCGGCAGAAACATAGTCAATACGCCAGTCCTCTGAATTGGCTCCGGCGGCTTTCTGCGTGTTGGCGGCACTGCCGGCATTGTTCAGATTCCGGTTCGTGGTGTACGCCCCGAAATGCACCGCCTGTGCCGGATAAGCGATCCCGTCTGCAGCCGATACAGAACCTGCCGGCAGAATTCCAAACAGACTGCTCAGAATTGCCAGTACGGTCAGCATGGCAGTCAGCAGGTGTTTGTTCTTTCTCTGTTGTTTCATTTCCAATTCCTCCTGTTTTGATATTGTGGATTATAGCTATATTTTATCACAGTTCATGAGATAATTCAATCAGATATGATGCCATTTTATAAGAAATTGTGCTATTATTTCATTGCTGTGAGAATAATATCTTAGAGCTTGTGTTCATAGGAAATGTGTGCGGATTTTCGAGCAAATTTTGTTGCAGACAAGGCAAAAATTCGCAGGCATACTTGGTGTCTGGCAAGAATTTTTAAGGCAATACCGCACAAAGATTGTGCGGCAGATGCGTCGTCAAATTTTTCGTCAGATGAAACAAAAAGCGGAGTGAATACTTGCTGTATTCACGAGCATTTTTGTGAAATATGACGGGAAATTTGCAAGCAGATGGCGTGCAAAGTCGCTAAACGCTCTTTGTGCGGTATTGCCTTAACGCAGTATGCAACAAAATTTGCCGAAAAGACGCAGACAGATGCCTATGCACACAAGCTCTTATAATTATTATTGACATCAGCCGTTTTTTCCGCTATAATAAAGGCAATACCGCACAAGTTTTGTACGGTGTTGTCATAGGAAAAGGCGGTGAAATCATGCAGGCATTCCCGAAAAAACGCGGCATTCTGGCAGTGTTTCTGTCAGACCTGCAATCGGAGTATAATCACACATTGTTAGAGGGCATCACCAAGCAGGCGAATGTTCTCCACTATGATATTGTCACATTTTCCTTTTTCTCCAATACCAACTGTGACACCCCGTTTCAGACAGGGGAGGAGAATATTCTCTCACTGTTCCACAAGGGGTATGCCGATGGCATTCTCACACAAAAGGGCATGTTTCAGAAGCCGGAGGTGCGGCAGCGAATCGACCAGATCTGTCTGGAATCCGGTTTGCCGTTTCTGGACATCGGCGAGGAGCACTGTGACGCAGTGTATCCGCTTTGGAATGACCGGAAGATCTTCTGCAATCTGGTGAACCATTTGATCGAAGTGCACCACATGCGTAAGATCTACTGCCTGACTGGTCCGCCGGAACTGCACCAGTCCCGCAACCGTGTCTTGGGATTTCGGGACGCAATGCAGCAGCATGGGCTTCCGGTGTCGGAACAGATGATATTTTACGGGGATTTCTGGGTGCACTCCGGCGAACGGCTGGGGAATGCCATTGCAGACGGCGGCGTTGCAATGCCGGAAGCGGTGGCATGTGCCAATGCGGCAATGGCAGAGGCTCTGATTCGCACGCTGCAAAAACGCGGTATAGCTGTTCCGGAAGATATTGCAGTCGTGGGGTATGACCCGTTTATGACCAATATGCTCAATGTCCCTTCAATCACTTGTATGACAAACATGAACTATAATCTGGGAGTCAACAGCGTCTGTCAGCTGCACTACAAAATTACCGGTGAGATCTGTACTCCCATTCCATGTCGACCGGAAGTGCTGGAGCCTGCGGAAAGCTGCGGCTGTACCATGTCCGGAAATGGCGTGTTTGCCAGATACAAGCGAGATCTGGCAGAACAGCTGGAGTTTGCTTATTTGCTCCAGTACAGCGGCATGATTCAGAAAATTTCCGCACCGGACAACTTAATGGAATTTGCGAAAGAACTGCACCACGTGCTATACTTGATTCGTCGCATCAAGGTGTTCTATCTCTGTATCGGCGAAGACTGGGACGGCATCATCAGCACCAATGGCAGCACATACCGCACCGCAGGGTATCCGGACACATTTTTTCTGTTCCGGCAGGTGTACGGCAGTTCCGATTATGAGATCGTCCACCTGCGGGAACTGGTGGAAATTTTGCAGAATCCGGAAACGCCCTCTGCCTATCATCTGGTACCACTACACTATGAGGACCGCTGCTTTGGATTTCTGGCGGTGGAGTTCGAGGGAGAACAGTACAGTTTGGACAAGCAGTTCCTGACGTGGACGGAATATGTCAGCTCGGCTCTGGAAACCATGCGTATCCGAAACTATCTGAAACAGTTCAGCGGGCGGATCCACCTCACTGCCATTCGCGACCCGCTTACGGGAATCTATAACCGCCGCGGCTTCGAGGAGTTGTCCTCCGAAATTTACGAGCAGTCCATTCTGCACGGGGAGAAGTTCCTGCTGGTGGCAGTGGATATTTACAATCTGCACGAGATCAACCGGAAACAGGGCAGCAGCGTGGGGGATAAAATTCTGATGACCGTGGCAGATGCCCTTAGCAGCAGCTGCTTGGGAAACGAAATTTGCTGCCGCTGCAACGGCGACCACTTTTATCTGATCGGTTCCTATTCTTACCGGTTTGATGCCGGCAGAACGCATATCGATGCCATTCAGCAGTACTGCAATCAGCATCTGGAAGAAAGAGAATCCGGTGTACATGTCAAGCTGCTGATGAGCTGCTTCTGTGAAAAAGTCAGTCAGACGGTATCCCTTGCGGAACTGATCGCCTATGTGGACCATGTCATTGCACAGAAACAGCTGGAGGAGGAAAAACAGCTTGCCTATTGGAAGAACATGAACACGCTCCGGCAAAAGATCTACAGCCGTCCCCAGGAAAACTGGAACATCGCAGACATGGCACAGATGATGCTGTTGAGCCGTGCTTATTTTCAGCGGCTGTATAAGCAGAATTTCGGTGTCAGTGCCATGTCCGATGTGATCGCTGCCCGAATCGCCATGGCGAAAAAACTGCTGGCAGACGGGCAGAATACCCTTGCGGAGATCGCCGAACAATGCGGCTATCACAGCGAGATCTACTTCATGCAGCAGTTCAAAAAGGAAACCGGCATGACACCTACGCAGTACCGCACAAAGGGAAATGCCGAATAATCAAGAAAACCCCGCACAGAATCGTTAGCGGACTTTGTGCGGTATTGCCTTAAGGAAACACTGAATAAAGCCCGCCTGACGGCTTTGCACGCAATCTGCTTGCAGATTTTCCGTCATATTGCCCAGAAATCCCTTGCCAGACACCAAGTCTGCCTGCGGAATTTCTGTGCAATCTGCCGAAAAATCTGACTACGCATCTTACGCACAAGCTTTATTCAGTGTTTCCTTAAATATAATATTCCGGTTCATTTTCTGTTGAAACATACTGATGTACGCTCTGGCGAATTACCAGTGTGGATTGCAGTTCCGTTTTCACCACTGCCTTGTGACCGCCGTTCATGCGGTCTGTCAGAATCTGAATCGCCAGATGTGCCATTTCCGCTTTCGGCAGGGAAACCGTTGTCAGCATCGGCGTGGTGTACTGAGATTCCACAATGTTGTCGCTGGAGATCACAGCGGGGTGATAGTACCAGTTCTTGCTCTGTGCCAGATATTTCAGCATGCCGATCGCCAGAATGTCATTGGCACAGTAAAACGCACTGGGCGGCGTTTCCTGCTGGGAGAAATATGCCATGGCTTGAAAGCCGTTTTTTCGTTGGGTGTGATGTCGTAAACATCGTCAATATCCGGTGCAATGCCGTGATGCACCAGTGCTTCCTGATAGCCCACATACCGCGTTTCATTATGGCAGTCTCCTATGTAGCCGATTTTTTGATGCCCGCAGGAAATCAGATAATTCACTGCTGTCAGTGCGATTTTTCTGCCGTCGCACAAGACCTCGTCCACTTCATAAGTGGTGGAGTTGCGGTTGATAGAAATGAGATTTTTCTCATAGCGTTTCAGCGATTTCAGTCCTTTTTGCGAGCATTTTCCAATGAGAATCAGCCCGTCGTGCTTTTGCTTGGTATCATGAAACATTTGTGCCGCCGACTTTTCGATTTCTGAAAAGTCGGTCTTTTTTTCGCTGGAAAAGACCGCGTGCCGCCAGATATTTTCAATCAGTCCGCCGCTTTTCCGCACTTCGATCTCCACCAGCCGGAGCATTTCGCTGTAGAACGGGTCAGTTTCATCGGAGTTGACGCGGGTCAGCAAGATGTTGATATGAAATATCTTGTTCGGAGCACTGCCGCTTTTCAGAGCCTTTGCTGCTTCGTTGGGCACATAGCCGATTTCCCGTGCAGTCTGTAGGATCTTCTCTTTCAGTTCCATAGAGTGGCACTTGTGCTCCGGATCCCGCAGCACCCGTGCTACCGTGGAAACCGATGCCCCTGTGATTGCCGCAATTTTTGTAATGGACATTTCCCCTCACCTCATATCCGAGAATCTCTATCTGCATTCTGTGCTTTATGCAGTGCTTCCTCTATTATAGCGGGAAAACCTCTGCTTGTCAAGGCATATGACAACGTTATCTAAAATGGAATACTGGGTATCCTGTAGGAAATGTAGGAAAATGAACAAAAACTACGCGTTTTCGTCAAGTTTTTTCTGGCATCGTTGCCGCTTGTACTGCGAAAAAAGAAAGCTGCTGTCTGTTTTCACAGAAAAGCGGCATTTTTTTACCCGTTTGGAGGAGAAAATCACGTGAAATGACAACGCTGTCACCATTTTCTCTGGACTTTTCGCTTGCGGTGGGGTAGAATGAAATCACACCAAGGGAATGAATTCCCTAAGACAACCCCGCACAAAGCTCGCCTGACGGCTTTGCACGCCATCTGCTTGCAAATTTCCCGTCATATTTCACAAAAATGCTCGTGAATACATCAAGTATTCACTCCGCTTTTTGTTTCATCTGACGAGAAATTTGACGACGCATCTGTCGCACAAGCTTTGTGCGGTGTTGCCCTAAGACAAATCGGAAAAAGGTGATAGCAATGAAAAAATCAGAACAGGAAAACATCATTACAGTTTCACATCTGAACAAAGAATTCGTCAAGGACGGCACTTCGTTTCAGGTATTGAAAGACATTGATCTTTCCGTAAAAAAAGGAGAATTTGTCACAATTGTGGGACACAGCGGCTGCGGAAAGAGTACCCTTTTGAAAATCATCTGCGGTCTGGTATCGTATCAGGACGGCGGCGTTTCCCGAAACGGTCACGCCGTTTCCGGACCGGATGCACAGTGCGGCATGGTATTTCAGGATCACCGGCTGCTGCCGTGGCTGAAGATCAAGGACAACATTGGCTTCGGTATCCGGAACATGACTAAGGCAGAACGGGAAGAGCACATTGCACGGCATCTGGAACTGGTGGGACTGAAAGGCTTTGAAAATGCCTATCCCTCGCAGTTGTCCGGCGGCATGTCCCAGCGTGTGGCAATTGCCCGCGGACTTGCCGGCAATCCTTCCATTCTGCTGCTGGACGAACCGTTCGGTGCACTGGACGCACTGACACGAATCCAGATGCAGAAAGAGATTCTGCGGATTCAGCGGGAGGAAAAAGTCACCATGGTCATGGTCACCCACGATATTGACGAAGCAATCTATCTGGGCGAACGCATTGTAATCATGTCTGCACGGCCGGGCGAAATTCAGGAGATCATCACTACTGATAAATACTCCCGCATGAACCGCGGCAGTTCCGGCTTTGCCGCATACAAAAAGAAAATCTACGAGCACTTCTTTCAGGATTCTGCGGAATTTCTGCAAGAGGCAGAGTACATGATCTGAGGGAGGAGATACCATGAAAACGCAGAAAGTTAAGCAGATTTTACTGGGACTGATCGTTCCGGTGCTGATACTGGCGGCGTGGATCTGTGCCACCCATTTCGGGAACATTCCCACCAGTATCCTGCCGAAAATTTCCATGGTGTGGCAGGCATTTCTGGAGATGCTGCAAAGCGGGCAGCTGTGGAATGACCTTTCAGTCACACTTTCCCGTGTGCTGAAAGGGTATCTGCTTTCCGCCGTGTTGGGAACGGTTCTGGGGTCGCTGATGGGCATGTCCAAAACGGTGTTACACCTGTTGCAGCCCACGGTGACTGTGATTCGGCAGATTCCCATTATTGCATGGATTCCGCTGATTATTCTGTGGTGCGGCATCGGGGAATTGTCCAAAGTGGTGGTCATCGTCATGGCGGCATTCTTCCCCATTATGATGAACACCATGAGCGGCATTTCCAGTACACCGGCGGGCTATATTGAGGTGGCACAGCTGTACAAGCTGAACTTTTTCAAAACATTCCGGAAGGTCTATCTGCCCCACGCACTGCCGCAGATTCTGGTAGGGCTGAAACTGGGGCTGGGGATTTCGTGGATGGCAGTTGTCGCTGCGGAACTGATTGCTTCTCTGTCCGGCATCGGCTACCGCATGAGCAATGCCAGAAGCCTGATGCAGTCGGACGTGGTGATCGTGTGCATGATTCTCATCGGACTGATCGGGATTCTCATGGATAAGATTCTGGGCGGAATTTTTACAGTGATTACGCCTTGGAATAAAAAACAAAAGTAATGGCAGCCACGCACAGGCTTTGTGCAGTGTTGCCCTAAAAAATGGAGGTATTTCAAATGAAACACAACAAGATTTTCGCATTTCTTCTGGCAGGTGTCCTGAGCCTGGGTATTGTGGGCTGCGGCAGTGCCGGTTCTTCTGACAGCAGCACCGAGCAGGCTGCATCTTCGGCTTCCGGTGATCTGAAGCCCCTGCGGCTGGGCTGCCCTGGTTTTGACGACTATCCGCTTCTGGAAAACGGCAAGCTTGCCTACGACAAGGGCTATCTGGAAGAAGAACTCAATGCCGCAGGCTACACGCTGGATCTGGTGACATTCCAAGAGGCAGGTCCGGCAATCAACGAGGCATATGCTTCCGGTGAACTGGACATGGCATTCTACGGGGACTATCCGGCGGCGACAGCTTACAGCAACGGCGTGGATATTCGTGTTATCGGCGTGGCAGATAAGCAGATGAACGCTGGTGTGCTGGCACAGAAAGATGCCGGAATCCAGTCACCGAAAGATCTGGAGGGCAAAAAAGTCATTATCGGTATCGGCACAAACTATCAGGAATACTGGAAGCATCTCGTAGACACCTATGACATTGATGAGAGTAAGGTGGAGATCGTTAACGTGGTTTCTGATGCTGCATCTGTCTTTACCACCGGCGAAGCAGATGCATGGCTGACCTTGTACCATAATGTAGTGTACTACGAGAATCAGGGCTTGGGTGTCGATGTGGAAAACTCTGTGGCACATCCGGAAATGGCAAGCCTTTGGACTGTTACCGGCAGAAACGACTTCTTACAGGAAAATCCGGACGCAGCTGTGGCTGTACTGAAAGCGTTGCAGCGTGCCAAGGAGGAAACCGTTTCCAATCCGGACGAATTCTTTCACGCCATTGCGTCCCCCCACACTGGGCGTGGACGTGTTCCGGAAAGCCTATGGGTTTGATGATACCTTTGCTTTTCTGGACAGCGATATTGACAGCGGCGTGACCGACAAGCTGAACTACCTCAGCGACTTCATGCTGGAAAACGGCTACATCTCCAAGGCAATCGATGTGGACAGCTTTGTGGACAAATCTTATTACGAAAAACTGAAAACAAGTGAACAATAAGGAGAAACAGAAAATGGCAAATTTGAAAGAACAGGTAAAGGCACTCTATCTCTATGGCTTCCCGTTGGTGGTGACCGAAGCGACCCACTGGGGAGCAGACGACAAGACATTTCAGCATCTGCGGACATTTCCCACCGACAAGGTGAACAAGATCGTGAAAATGAACAATGACACGCTGTACTCCACCGCGTGGACACAGCTGGCACGGACACCGTATCTGGTACACATTCCGAAGATCACGGAACGCTACTATTTGTTCCCCATTCTGGACGCATACACCAATGTGGTGGAATCCATCGGGACACGGACTCCGGACAGGGCAGAAGGGGATTATATTCTGCTGTATCAGGACACACCGGTGCCGGCTGGATACGAATCCTATCGGGTGATTCGCTTACAGGATTCCCTGAATGCAGTGCTGCTGCGGATTGAAACGCGGGGTGAGGCAGATTATCCGGTAGTGAACCAAATCCAAGACTCCATTGCCATTCGTCCGCTGTATCCGGAACGGGTGCGTCCGGTTCGGCAGGCACCGGAGCTTTCTCCGGCAGCCTATGTGGAAACCGTTTCGCCCAAGGAATTCTTCACGCTGTTTGCGGCACTTTCCGCGGAAAATCCTATTCGGAACGAAGCCTATGTGCAGATTTTTGAACAGTTCGGCTATGACCGCACCACAGGAGCCTTTTCATGGGACGACCTGACTGCGGAACAGCAGCAGGCACTGACCGAGGGCAGTCGTCTGGGTTTTGCGGAAATTCAGGCGGGAAAACGGAATCCGAAATACACCGTGCAGCACCGCGGCTGGCTCTCTGTCGTTGGCGGCGTGGGCACTTATGGTACCGACTATTTACAGCGTGCTGAAACTGCCTATGGCGGCTGGGGTGCCAACATCATTCAGGACAGTGCCTATCTTATTGCGGCGGCAGATGACAGCGGGGCACCGTTGGCGAGCCGGAATCGCTACCGGCTGCACATTCCGGCGGACGGCTATCCGCATGCTTCCGTGTTCTGGTCGATCACGCTGTACGGCGAGCCCAGCAAGTATCTGGTGTCCAATCCCATTGGGCGGTACAAGGTCAATACTTATGATCTGGAAAACGGCAGCGTAGAAAAGAATCCGGACGGTTCGCTGGACATCTTCATTGCCTCAGAGGAACCGGAGGGCGGACTGGCATGGAAAAACTGGCTGCCGGCACCCGGTGCGGAGGAACATTTCACACTGGCACTGCGGGTGTACACACCGGACGAACTGACCATTCGGGGCGAATGGGAACCGCCGGTTCTGGAACGAATTTAAAGGGAGGAAACAGCAATGTCTGAATACAGTTATAACGCAGATGCGAAAGAAGCAACTGCCTTTACCAAGCAGCATAACGCCGCATTTGCCCAGCAGTTTGCAATTGATCTGGAAGATGCTTACAACAGTGAAGTAGCACTGGCACGACGCGGCTGCCTGAAAAAGCTGGACGGATTCCGGCTAAAAGACAAGACCGGCAACGTAGTCTGGGACTTGCAGGCATACGACTTTCTGAAACAGCAGACAGTGGCAGATACCGTTCACCCCAGCCTGTGGCTCAACGGCAAGGCAAATATCGAGGCCGGTGTCTTTGAAGTGCTGGCAGGGAAGATCTATCAGGTGCGGGGCATTGACGTGGCAAACCTGACCTTTGTCCGCAGTAAAACGGGCTGGATCGTCATTGACGTGACCACCAATACAGAAGCGGCTGCCTATGGCCTGCGTATCACCGAGGAAGTGCTGGGAGAGAACATTCACGACCACATCAGAGCCGTGATCATCAGCCACTCCCACGCCGACCATTTCGGCGGCATCAAGGGCATCGTTTCCCCGCAACAGGTGGGGAAGGCAGAGGGACAGGTACGCATTTACGTGCCGGCAGGCTTTGACGAAGAAACTGTCAAGGAAAACGTTTACGCCGGAACAGCGATGTTCCACCGTTCCAAGTACCAGTTCGGCGGCGACCTGCTCGCCGGTCCCAAGGGCAGAGTTTCCACAGGGCTGGGACTGGGGACTTCTTCCGGAACGCTCAGCTATATCACGCCTACCAATTTTATTGCGGAGGATACCACGCTGACCATTGACGGGCTGGAGGTGGAATTCCAGCTGACACCCGGCACAGAAGCACCGGCAGAGATGAACAACTATTTTCCGGAATATCGGGCATTCTGGGCGGCGGAGAACTGCACCGGAACCCTCCACAATCTCTATCCCATTCGGGGAGCACAGCTGCGTGATGCGGCGAATTGGTGGCGGTTTACGGCAATTGCACTGGAACGCTACGGCAAGCAGGCAGATGTGGTGTTTCAGTCCCACAACTGGCCGCACTGGAACACACCGGAAACGCCTCATGGCGTAGAGGATTTTCTCCGGAACAATGCGGCAGTGTACAAATATATCCACGACCGGACGCTGCATCTGGCAAATCAGGGCAGAACTGCCAAGGAGATCGCACGGGAAGTGGTACTGCCGGAGAAGCTGGCGAAAGTCTGGTACACCCGTCCGTATTATGGTTCTGTGGAGATCAACGCACGGGCAGTCTACTGCAAATATCTGGGCTTTTACAACGGCAACCCCACAGAACTGAACGCTCTGACAGAAACAGAGGAAGCCAAGCTGTTTGTAGAATATGTGGGTTCTGTGGAGCAGGTGCTGCATCTGGCGAAGCAGGACGGCAAGAACGACCTGATACAGAACATGACACCGCGAATGGTGCTGGACTATCTGGGTATTGTGACAGACGGCGAAAAGCTGGCAGACGCAGATTTCCGGTTCCGGTTACAGCTGGTGACAAATGCCGCCGGAGAGCCGGCAGTATGGCAGGCGAGGCATTTCAGGTACAGGCGGAATTTGCCGTGCATGTTTATCACGGAACGCTCCTTTATTATGAGGGACATATGGAGGAATCGCTGCCGCTGATTCGAATTGCCGCAGATGCTTTTCCGGCAATTACGGCGAAGAACTTGGAAACACTGCTGCCGTTTGTGGAAACCGAGCATTTGGAATATTTGCAGCAAATTCACGATGCCGTAGTGGACCTGAACCAGCATAGCCAGTTTGCCTTGATCGAACCGAATCGTGAGAACCACTGAATCAAGGGCAATACCGCACAAAGATTGTGCGACAGATGCGTCGTCAAATTTTTCG
>ERZ773200.1388-NODE-1388-length-20738-cov-81.362713_pt1 | contig 20738 bp, 17 predicted proteins | sample MGYA00581008_ERZ773200 | MGnify/ENA primary metagenome ERZ773200 (study PRJEB29015, sample SAMEA2737770) | human gut metagenome | biome: human gut; feature: human-associated habitat; material: faeces | place: China | collected 2012 ... | reverse complement strand
GGCTGGTTGTATCACTTGTTATTTTTAAGAGGCGCAAGTGGATGATTAGTTTATCATAGAGATTTTTTATTACCTTAAATAACTTATCAAGAATTTTATTTTGCTTTTTTGCAAGCTTCAGATCTTTTCTGTGTGAAGTGCTATGAAGAGGGTCATATCACTATGGCTACAGTCGTGGATCATATCAAGCCTCATCGTGGGAGTGATATTCGAAACAAAAATTCAATATTGCCGTAAAAAAAATACGGATAGACTTGAACTTTTTTACAGATAATCATATAATAAAGAAAAAGAAATGGAAGGTGATTATCATGTTAAAGAAATTTAGTGTCGAAAATTTCAAGGGATTTAAGGATAAAATCACATTAGATATAGGAACACCCAGTAATTACAGCTTTAATTCTGAAATAATAGAGAATGGCTGCATAACGAAGGGAATTATATATGGTATCAACAGTTGTGGAAAGTCGAATCTTGGTTTGGCTATCTTTGATATCATTACTCATCTGACTGAAAAGCAAAAACTCCTGGGAAGCTATGATTTTTATCTGAATATGAGTGGAAGGAAATCTTTTGCGGAGTTTGAGTACACATTCGTGTTCGATGGACATGAAGTTGTATATAAGTACAGTAAAATGGATGTGAATTCCTTAAAGAGTGAAAGTTTGTCCATTGATGGAAAAGAAGTCATTTTCTTTGACTTCCTGACAAGAGATGGATTTACTTTGCTTGAGGGATCAGATACTTTGAATGCATCAATAAGAAATGAAAGCCCGATCTCGAGAGTGAAATATGTAAATAGTAATTCAATTCTTTCAGATAATGTTCAGAATCAGGTATTTAAGAAGTTTATTGATTTTGTCGAGAGGATGCTTTTATTTTATTCACTTGATAGCCGTGGATATGAAGGTTTTATGAACGGATCAGAGAGCATTGCAGAAGGAATTGTTAATAGTGGCAAAGTTAAGGATTTCCAAGAATTTTTAAAAGAAAATGATATCGATTATGAATTATATGGATGCGAGGTCGATGGAAGAAAGGCTATATATTGTCATTTCGACAATAAAGATGCTGACTTCTTCAAGATTGCTTCAACAGGAACCAGATCTCTTGCATTATTCTATTACTGGTATATCCGTATGGAAAAAGCATCATTTGTATTCATTGATGAGTTTGATGCATTTTACCATTATGAATTATCAGAGTCAGTTCAGAAGAGACTTAGAAGAATTAGCGATGTGCAGGTATTTACAACTACACACAACACAGACCTTATGAGCAATGATTTACTCAGACCAGATTGCTATTTCCTCCTTGAGAATAATAGCATAAATGCAATTTCAGAGCTGACAGAAAAGGAGCTTCGTCAGGCTCATAATCTTCAGAAAATGTATAAGGCAGGTGCGTTTAATGGCAGATAAGGACTATAAGGCATTTATAGTTGAAGGAGAAGCCAGAGAACCACAGGTTATTGATAATATTTCAAAAGTGTTCTTTAAGTATGGAAATTTAAAAATTATTACGCTTCCGGCCGGAGAAAATATCTATATGCTTTGGAAGAAACTCAAGGCGGATGATTTCGACACAGATATTATTGAGGTCTTAAGGGAAAGTAATAAGAAAATCAGAGAACAATTGGAAGGATTATCAAGAGATGATTTTTCGGAGGTGTTTCTTTTCTTTGATTATGATGTACATCAGACAAATTTGGGAAAGGCAGATGACGGTGATGTGATAAACCAGATGCTTGAAAGCTTTGATAATGAAACTGAGAATGGAAAGTTATATATCAGTTATCCGATGGTTGAAGCATTGCGAGATTTTGAAGCAGGTAAATGCGGAAATGGAGATAATTGCTTTGTAGAAATTAGTGATCTTGCTGAATATAAGAATATATCTTCGAGAAATTCACTGAATCCGCATTTTAGAGATTACAATATAGATGTATGGAAAGAAATCGTTAATGTTTTTTCAATGAGAATATCATGCCTGTTAGGAAATGCGGAAGTTATTTCTTATGAACAGTATTTAGATGAAGCAAATCCATATGATATATTTATGTGTGAACAGGCTTTAGCAGGCAATAATAAAGTGTTTATTATCAGTGCTTTCCCGGAATTTCTTGTGGATTATTTTGGAATGAAACTTTGGAGAACATGTGTGAAGCATGCAAAGAATCAATTGGATATTTGTAATTGTAAATAAAGCAGGTTGCTTTTCAGAACATGAATTTATCTGTATGATATGGTTATGGAGGTGACGACGATGGAGACAAAAAATATTATTTTGAAACTTCGTACTGAAAAAGGAATGTCACAGGACGAGCTGGCAGATAAAATTATGGTAACAAGGCAGGCAGTATCACGTTGGGAAAATGGAGATACCATTCCGAAGACGGATACACTTAAGCTATTATCGAAAGAATTTGATGTCTCGATCAATACGCTTTTGGGAGAACCCAGAAAGCTGATTTGCCAGTGAATAGGGAGGTATATGGATGAAAGATGTGTTTCTTGTATATGACAAGAGCTGTTTTTATGAAATCGTGATACTTAATTATTTTATGAGCTTTTCAAACTGCGACATGTTGGATGTAATGTTTGCTGAAACTGCAGGCAGTGTACCTTTGTTGCTGTGTGTGGTGCTTTGTGGTTTTGCGTCAATGAATTTCATGACAGCACCTTCTATATCCATGGAGGGTATAAGTCTATGGCTTCTCCAATCACTTCCTATAGATACCTGGAAAAATGATGATTCCGGCTTGACTTAATTTAACATCTAAAATATAATAATTGCATACATCAGAAAACGTTCACTCTTCACCGGATGAGTGGTTAAAGCGTCTGGGAGCAAATCGTAGGTGCAGTAATTTACACTGTAAGATTTGTTTCCGGGCGCTTATTTATTTTGGAGGATAGATGCAATATGAATAAGAAAAAAGAATTATTGGTACAGATTATGTGGGAGCTTGCGGGAAGTATCTTTTATGCAATAGGTATATATAACTTCGCCCTGCAGGCAGAGTTTCCTATGACAGGTTTTTCGGGTATTTCGATTATTTTATACCGGCTGTTTAATATTTCCATTGGTTTATCAACGGTCCTGCTTAATATTCCGGTTGCGATACTATGCTGCAAATTATTGGGCAGGAAATTTTTTGTCAGCTCAATACGATGCATGCTTTTGTCTTCTTTTATTGTTGACTTTGTTGCGCCGTTATTTCCGGTGTATCAGGGCGACAGACTGCTTGCGGCATTGTGCACAGGTGTATTTTGCGGAATAGGCTATGCCATGATTTATACAAGAAATTCTTCAACAGGAGGAGCTGATTTTATCATCATGGCTGTAAAAGCATTGAGGCCTCATTTATCGATGGGAAATATCTCTTTTCTTACTGATGTCGGAATTATTCTGGTTGGAGGACTTTTGTTTCGGGATATTGACGGAATGATTTACGGCATGATAGTGAATATACTGTCTGCGGTTGTTATTGATAAAATGATATATGGCATGAATTCAGGCAAAGTAGCCTTTATCGTCACAAAAAATGGAAAGAGAATATGCGATGTAATTGATGAATGCAGTCAGCGCGGAAGCACTATTCTTAAGGCGCAGGGAGGATATAAGCAGGACGATATTCAGGTGGTAATGTGTGCATGCAACAGTAAGGAAATGTACCAGGTGCGTAAATCCGTAAAAGATACAGACCCGGATTCTTTTATTGTGGTTGTTGAGTCTCATGAGGTGCACGGGGAGGGCTTTAAAATGACAAATATTGGAGAAGCAGAGAACTGAAACATATCTGAAACAAATATAGTGTGAAGATTGTATTTTAGCCTGAAAAAAGCTATACTAATATAGTGATGTAGAGGTTTTATGGCTGAAATTATATATTTGGGAGGTAATTACATGTTAGAAAACTGGATTAAACCACAAATTCCGGAGGAGGAAGAACTGGATGAGCGCCTGCATGCAGCGCGCTCTAAGCTGTCTGTGCTTCAGATGCAGATTAAGGAGCATGGACTGCCTGTACTTGTGCTGTTTGAGGGCTGGGGTACTGCAGGAAAGGGCAGTGTGCTCGGTAAGGTAATTAAGAATATTGATCCGCGATTTTTCAAGGTCGCAACCATGGACGAGCCGACAGAGGAGGAAAGACGCAAGCCTTTTTTATATCGGTATTTTGTAAAGATTCCGGCAAAGGGGAAGCTTGAGTTTCTTGATTCGGGCTGGATGGATGAGGTAGTAAAGGATGTACTGCACGACAAGATAGGAGAGAAGGAGTACAAGAAGAAAATTGAAAGCGTGAAGCGCTTCGAGCGACAGCTGACTGACAATGGTTATCTTGTTATGAAATTTTTCTTCCAAATCAGCCGGAAGGAACAAAAAAAGCGTATTGAGGTATTAAAGGAGAATAAGGATACCAGATGGCGTGTCAGTGGAGATGAAGACTGGCAGAATAAGCATTATGACAAGTGTATGCATGTGTTTGACAGATATCTGAATGATACAAATTCGCCTGCAGATCCTTGGTATATAGTTGATGCAAAGAATAGAAAATGGGCTGAGCTTCAGGTGCTGGAGACGCTGGTTAGTGGAATAGAGACAGCACTTAAAAACAGTAATCTTGCTGTGCCGCTGTTACAGAATGTGTTCCCGCTTGAGAAGATTCCAAAGCTTTCTGAGATATCACTTGATAAGGAACTGTCTGAGGAAGAATACAAAAAGGAGCTCAAAAATCTGCAGTCTAAGCTTAGCGAGCTGCATAACAGGCTATACAGGCGAAAGATTCCTGTTGTCATAGCATATGAGGGCTGGGATGCAGCAGGAAAGGGTGGAAATATAAAGAGAATCACAGGGGCGCTGGATCCGAGAGGCTTTGAGGTGCATCCGATTGCAAGTCCGCTGCCAAACGAGAAGGCCAGACACTATCTGTGGAGATTTTGGAATCGTCTTCCTAAGACCGGGCATATAGCTATTTTTGACAGGACATGGTATGGCAGGGTTATGGTAGAAAGACTGGAGGGCTTTTGCAGCGAGAATGAATGGCAGCGTGCTTACAATGAGATTAATGAATTTGAAAAGGAGCTGTCAGACTGGGGTGCTGTCATCATAAAGTTCTGGGTGCAGATTGATAAGGATACACAGCTGGCTCGATTTGAGGAACGCCAGAATACTCCGGAAAAGCAATGGAAGATTACCGATGAGGACTGGAGAAACAGAGAAAAATGGGATCTGTATGAGACTGCTGTAAATGAGATGCTAAAGAAAACCAATACCACTTACGCACCATGGCATGTGCTTGAGTCAAACGACAAGAAATATGCGAGGATCAAGGCTCTTAAGATTGTGATTGATGCGATTGAAGCTGCTTTGGATAATAAAACAGATAAAAAGTAAAAACAGATGTATATAAACAGAGATATGTAAAAAGAAGCTGGAATAAATCCGGCTTCTTTTAAAGTGTTGGTAAATTAATTTGGGTACAAAAAATGCGCCTCCAGGGGCTCGAACCCTGCACACCCTGATTAAGAGTCAGGTGCTCTACCAAATGAGCTAGAAGCGCAAACATCTGTGTGAATATCTGTGTCACACGGACAAATGATATTATACACAGGGTTTTACAAAAATGCAAGTACTTTTTTTGAAAAATTTAAAAAATTATAAAAAAGACTTTAAAACACTAAGTACTCCGTTTTCCCAGTAAGGCGCACAGGTGTGTTTTGCGGCTGCGATAACTTCCTGGCGGGCATTTGAGACGGCGTAGCTTATACCGGCATTTTGAAGCATCTCAATATCATTCAGATTGTCACCGAAACAGCATACTTCGTCCGCAAGCAGGTCGAATCTGTCTATGAGGTATGAGAGTGCAGTCCATTTGCTGACACCCTTTGCGTTGCAGTCTACCCATTCCTTGCCGGCGGCTGCCAGGTGAGCTTTTTTATTCCATGCCGGAATGAAAACCGGTGTACACAGCTCTTCGCATTTGTCGGGATGAAAGACAGTGAATTTGATGATGTCATTTCTGTCAAGCCTTGTGATGTCATCAACCTCACGCATCTCAAAGCCGTATGAATCACGAAGCAGGTGAAAGACTGGGCTGCCACCATCCTCTGCAAAGCAGAAATCAGGAGTAGCAGCAAAGTAATCGCATGCAGGCAGCTCATCGCGGACCATCCGGCACATGCCCTTCCATATATCTTCGTCCATAGGATAGGTTTTCAGGATTTCCTTTGGAGTGCGCACGACTGTTCCTCCGTCTGTTATATACAAAAGCTTGTGCTTTATCGGAGCAAACAGCTTAAATTCGCTTGAAAACTGTCTGCCGGAACAGACTACAAATATTATTCCTTTGTCTATGAGCCTGTCGATGACAGACATGTACTCAGGATCTATGAGCAGTGAGCCGTCCTTTACAAGTGTTCCGTCTATATCTGTTGCTATTAGTTTTATCATTATTTATCTCCCCAGGCGTATATCTTTTGAATATTCAACCATATCATTATAAGAAATTATAATCTCATATGCAAGGGACTTATAGTGTATTTATTACTGTTTGTGAAAGAAAAAACAGAACAAAAAAACAGAATATATTGAAAGTTTCCTGCTCATATTGTATCATAGTAATACTGGCTTCATCTTTAATGCGTTGAAGCAATAAAAACTAAGGGGACGATATTTACTATGATAGTAGCACTTATTGAAAAAGTTTATTCTTTTTTGTGGGGAGATCTGATACACATTCCACTGCCCGGCGGTGGGAGCGTGGGAATCTCCCTGCTTATAATTCTTTTAATTCCGACAGGAATTTATTTTACTGTAAGGACAAGGCTTTTACCAATCAGAATGTTTCCGGACATGATAAAGGCACTGACAGGCAAAAAGGAAAACAAGGACAGCCTGTCCACGTTCCAGACACTCATTGTCTCTACGGCGACGAGAGTGGGCATGGGCAATCTGGTTGGTGTTGTGGCTGCCATATCAGTGGGAGGTGCAGGTGCGGTTTTCTGGATGTGGATAACAGCCATTATAGGTTCATCCACGGCTTTTGTGGAGGCTACACTGGCACAGCTTCACAAGGAGCCGGATCCATTGTACTCAGGCTATCGAGGAGGTCCGGCGTATTACATACACCACTACTTTGAGGATAAATCAGGCAAAAAGAAAAAACATGTTATTATAGCTGTTTTGTTTGCTATATCCGGACTAATCTGCTGGTGTGGCATAAGTCAGGTTATAAGCAATTCAGTTACATCGTCATTTGAAAATGCATTTGGCATACCACCTATTTACACTACCGTAATTTTAGTTGCAGTGGCTGCTGTAATAGTGCTTAGGAAAAATGCTACGGTAAAGGTGCTTGACATAGTTGTTCCTATCATGGCGGTGTGCTATTTTGCCATAACCATTTTTATCATAATTAAAAATATAGGCATGATGCCATCGGTTTTTTCAAGGATATTTGAGGAAGCCTTCGGTATCAGGCAGGTGGCTGCGGGAGGCTTTGGAGCGGTGCTCATGAATGGTGTAAAGAGAGGTCTTTTTTCAAATGAGGCAGGCTCAGGCTCAGCTCCATGCGCTGCAGCGGCGGCAGAGTGCGATACTCCTGTAAAGGCAGGACTGACGCAGGCGCTCGGTGTATTTATAGATACGATAGTGATTTGCAGCTGTACGGCAATGATCATGCTCACTGCACCGGAGAATATAGTGGCAGGGAAAGAGGGCATGGATTTATTACAGTCAGCTATGAGGTATCATCTTGGAGATTTTGGAGTTATTTTTATAGCAGTCACATTGTTTTTATTCAGCTTTTCCACCTTCCTTGGTATACTTTTTTATGCAAGGAGTAATGTTGCGTATCTGTTTGGGGATAACTGGATTTCACAGACCATGTACAAGGTGCTGGCTCTTGTTATGCTGTTTGTAGGCGGTATCGCGGCATACACATTTGTCTGGGATCTCGGAGATGTAGGAATCGGCCTTATGACTATATTCAATACAGGTATTCTCTATCTGATGGGTGGACAGGCAATAAAGGAGCTGCGAGTCTTTGAGGAGAGTAATAAAGCACAAAGCAATAGTCAATGCTCACAGCAGGGTGATAACGTAACGCAATAACAATAGGAGATATATATATGAAAAGAGAATCATTTAAATCACGTCTGGGATTTATACTGGTAAGTGCAGGATGCGCTATAGGAATAGGCAATGTATGGCGTTTTCCGTATGTGACAGGGCAAAATGGTGGAGGCATTTTTGTGCTGTTTTATCTTATATTTTTGGTATGCATGGGGCTTCCGGTGCTTACCATGGAGCTTGCTGTAGGCCGAGCCAGCAGAAAAAGTGCTGTGATGAGCTACAAGGCACTTGAGAAGGAGGGCAGTAAATGGCATATTCACGGATGGATAGCCATGTTTGGCTGCTACATGCTCATGATGTATTACACAACAGTCTCAGGCTGGATGGTTGCGTATTTCTTTAAATTCCTAAAGGGAGATTTTACATCAGGCATGAATGCAGATGATGCGGCAGCTGCATTTGGAAGCCTCCTTGCAGATCCAAAGCAGATGGCTTTTTGGATGATAATTACGGTAGTACTTGGCTTTTTGGTGTGCAGCCGTGGTCTGCAGAATGGACTTGAGAAAATCAGTAAATTTATGATGAGTGCTCTGCTTTTACTTATTATAGTCCTTGCAGTGCACAGTATCACGCTTTCAGGGGCATTGGAAGGAGTGAAATTTTATCTTGTTCCAAATCTGGATGCGGTTTCTGAGATTGGAATAAAGAATGTCATAACAGCAGCCATGAATCAGGCGTTTTTTACGCTGAGTCTGGGTGTAGCTGCGATGGAGATATTCGGCAGCTATATGGGAAAGGAACATACTCTTACAGGTGAGGGTGCCAAAATATGTGCTCTTGATACATTTGTGGCTATCATGTCAGGTCTTATCATTTTCCCGGCTTGCTTTAGCTATGGGGTGGAGGTAGGCGCAGGACCAAGCCTTATCTTTATCACTTTGCCAAATGTATTTGTAAATATGCAGGGAGGCCGTATATGGGGTTGCCTTTTCTTCATGTTTATGACCTTTGCAAGCTTTTCAACCGTTATCGCAGTATTTGAGAATATCATGTCATTTGCCATTGATATGTTTGGCTGGTCCAGAAACAAGGCTGCGCTCGTAAATGGAGTGATAATTCTCATTGCAAGTATGCCGTGTGTGCTTGGATACAATGTGTGGAGCAATCTGCACCTCATAGGAGGCAGGGATGTGCTTGACAGCGAGGACTTTATGGTAAGCAATCTGCTTCTTCCGATTGGCTCCCTTGTCTATCTGCTTTTTTGCGTGACAAAGTGGGGCTGGGGATTTGATAAGTATATAGATGAGGCAAATACAGGAGCAGGACTTAAGATTTCAAGGAAGCTTAAGCCGTATTTTCAGTTCATACTGCCGCTTTTAATTTTGTTTATTTTTATCCAGGGATTGATATAGTTATGTATTTTTTGGAAATCAGACAGGAGAGTGTAAAATATGTTAGATCAGAATACATTTATAGAGACAGTGCAGAGCGTGGCCGAGATTATCAGGACATCAGCGGAGCCTATTGGCAGAGATGAAATTATGTCTTATTTTAAGGATATGGAGCTCAATAAGGCACAGGAGGACATGGTATTTGAATTTCTCATCACACCGCATGAGCAGGAGAATGAGAGTGCAGGCGATTATGAGGATGAATCACATGAGGACGAATTACATGGGGATGAAGCGTCTGAAAATGCTGCATTGAACAATATAATTTACTCAGAAGGCGATTCGATGGATGCCATAGCAGGTGGGAAAAATAATAAAGATAATCAGGATAATGAAGCTGAGCCTGACATAGATGAGGACAGTCTCATACCGGATTCACCTATGTTTAGGATGTATCTTGAGGAGCTTGAAGAGATGCCTGATTACACGAAAGCCGAGCAGGACGATATGTACAAAAAGCTGCTCGCGGGTGATGAAAGTGTGATACACACTATATCAAATTTCTGGCTCAAAAGTGTACTTGCCATGGCAAAGAAGCTTGCAGTTACATCAGAGGGCTTTGAGGACGTAGTGCAGGAAGGAAATATGGGGCTTTTCATGTGCCTTACCGAGCTCTGCGGCTGCGGGGATGAGATAGATGTGGAAAAAGAGCTTTTGGATGCCATAGAGGAGTCTATGAAAGAGTGTATCAGGGAGCAGACCGGTGAGGATGAGAGCGAGAATACTGTGGTAGGAAAGGTTTCATTAGTAAACCGTGCAGTGGAGAAACTAAAATCCGATAAGGGTTTCGAGCCGAGCCTTAGTGAGCTTTCAGGCTACACCGGCGTGGATGAGGAGGAGCTTGAAAAGCTTCTTGAGCTTATCAAAAAGGCAGATGTGGAGAAAAATAAACAGGACAGTAAATAATCTGTGGCATTTGTAGATTTGTGTCATATATTAAACCATACCTGAATATATGAAAGGATGGAAAATATATGGCACGATTTACTAATCAGGCACAGCTTCGTTATGGCAACAATGTAGCCAATTCAAATATAGCAGTCGGAGAAATACTGGAGGTGCTTTCTGCTACGAAAACAGCAGTCAAAAACACCTACAATCAAAGCGATACAATAACATATGTGGTGAGTATCGTAAACTCCGGAAATACCGCGATAAACGGTCTGACACTTTCTGACAATCTGGGTGCTTATACCTTTAACACCAACACTCTTGTACCATTAACCTATGTGAATAACACCGTAAAATACTATACAAACGGCACACTCCAGGCAGCGCCTGCAGTAACCCAGGGACCGCCTCTTAGCATCACAGGCATAAATGTCCCGGCAGGTGGTAATGCAACTGTCATCTATGAGGCAGCGTTAAATGAGTATGCTCCTCTCGGTACAGAGGCATCTGTCACAAACACCGCTACAGTAAGCGGCACAGGAATCACTCCGGTCACAGCAGCAGAGACAGTAAATGCCGAGGCTGCGCCAAATCTTGCAATTACTAAGTCAGTAAGCCCTGTTCCTGTGACGGAAAACGGTACACTGACCTATACCTTCAGGATTCAAAACTACGGAAGCGTTGCGGCAACCAATACTACAGGCGTGGTTATAACAGACACATTTGCTCCGGTTTTAAACAATCTTACAGCCGCATTAAACGGCACAGCCTGGACTGCAGCTACGGATTACACTTACAATGAGGCGACAGGCACATTTTCTAGCACTGCAGGTGCAATCACTGTTCCGGCGGCAACCTACACACAGGATAGTACGACAGGAGCGTGGGTTGTCACACCGGGCGAGAGCACGCTTGTCATCACAGGAACCGTGTAGCAGCGGTGATTAATAAGGTTTAAGAATTGTTTAATTTGAGGGATAAAAGTTGAAATATTTATGCAAACTATGTAAAATAAATATAGCTGTTTATGAATAAGATGATGCAGATGATTATCAGCAGTTTAAATTAATTAACCGGGGGATAAGACAAATGAATAATGCACAGTTAGTGATAGACGAAGTAAAAAAGGCAGTAAAGGGCAAGGATGATTGTATCATCAAGGCATTTGCTGCCTTTTTGGCAGGTGGACATATACTGCTTGAGGATGTGCCGGGAGTGGGAAAGACTACGCTTGCAGTAGCTTTTTCAAGGGCTATGGCGCTTGTGAATCACAGGGTACAGTTCACTCCGGATGTGCTGCCTGCGGATATACTTGGATTTTCGATGTATCAGAAGCAGACCGGAGAGTTTGTGTACCGCGAGGGTGCCGTGATGTGTAATCTGTTTCTGGCAGATGAGATTAACAGAACAAGTCCCAAAACACAGTCTGCGCTCCTGGAGGTTATGGAGGAAGGAAATGTCACTGTGGATGGAATAAGCAGGAAGGTCCCGGAGCCGTTTATAGTGATGGCCACTCAAAATCCAAAGGGCAGCGCCGGTACACAGCTGTTGCCGGAGTCACAGCTTGACAGGTTTATGATATGTATGAGCATGGGATATCCTTCACATGAGGCTGAGATGGATATCGCAAAGGGCAAAAGTGTGAAGGCTGATGAGTATACGATAAAGCCTGTTATGAATGCACAGGGACTTGTTGAGATGCAGGGAGAGGTCGAGCAGGTGTTTATACATGACAGTATTTATTCGTACATTGTGGATCTGGTTGATGCGACAAGGACAAGTCCGTACATTGAGCTTGGAGTGAGTCCGAGAGGTACGATTGCGTGTGTTAGGATGGCAAAGGCATATGCGTATCTGAGTGGGCGAAGCTACGTCATACCATCTGATGTGGTTTCTGTATTTGCGGATGTGACAAAGCACAGAATCGTGCTAAATACCAAGGCGAGAGTATCACATGTATCAGAGCTTTCAGTTATAGATGAGATACTAAAGGCTGTTAAACAGCCGACAACTTATGTGAAAAAGGCAGGTAATCGTGATTAGTTTTTTGATAGGAATAATTACTGCGGCAATAGTTTTTTATATGTCGATGATATACGGTAATGCTGCACTGGCACTGCTTGGCTGCTTTATGTGTGTGTTTATGGTGCTGACATTTATAGCATTGCTTGTAAAGGCGCACCGGGCAGTGGCAGCTATAAACATTCCGATAGCTATCGCCACACAGGGCGAGAGCATCAGGGTGAGTCTTTCCTGCAGGCTGAAGGAGGCAGGCTTCGATGGTGTTAAATACCGTGTAACGGTGAAAAATAATTTATCCGGCGAAAAAAGTACAAAATGGCTGTCAGGAGGCAGTGATTTTTTGTACAGCGTAAACCTATGCGGCAATTATGAATTTGAGCTTGTAAGGATAAAGCTATATGATTTTTCGAGGCTTTTTTATGTCACGAAAAGAGTTAAAAAATATGCAAATGTTGAGGTGATGCCGCAGATTGATGAGATTCCTGTCAGGATAACTGACAGAGTAAGAAATTTCTTTGGGGATTCTGATATCTATGATGATATAAGACCGGGATATGATCCGTCGGAGCTGTTTGATGTCAGAGAATTTCAAAACGGTGACAGGCTACAGAGTGTGCACTGGAAGCTTTCTGCAAGGACTGATGAGCTGATGGTAAAGGAGAACAGCCTGCCAAAGGCATGTGCGGTGGCCATAGTAGCAGATTTAAGGGGAATAAAGAAAGGCAGACAGGCGGATTCTTTTATGAAGCTTCTTGTCTCACTTTCATTTTCACTTATGGATCAAAAATGCTCTCATTATGTGGCATGGTATGATACCTCAATAAACGATATTGTGAGAGCCAGAGTGGATGACGAGGAGGGCTTTTACATATTTTTGAACAGCTTTCTTAAAATAAAGCCGGATACAAAGACGGATGCAGCTTTTTTGTATGAGGAAAAGTACCGGGCAGAAAAGCTGGTGTGTCTGCTTATCGTGGACGGAAAGCTTCAGATAAAAAAGGGAGAGGAGATAGTTGGCAGAGCGGATGAAAAAAATGAGATTGTCATTTAGGAAAAGCTGCTGGCAGAGGTCTGATATAAATGAGATAAAGCCTGATTACAATAATACGTTTACAGTGTTTGGTGTCCTGCTTACTGAGCTTGCCAATGCTGCTGCGGCAGTATTTCTTACAGTGTGTGCAGTGTCTGTTGTGAATACTACTGTTTCACATGTGAGATGCCCATATTATGTGTATGTGTGGCTGTTTATTTTTTCGGTGATAAGCGGCTTTATAAACAGGCTTACATCGCTTGACACAAGAAAATGGGTGCGCCATGCGATAAATACGGGGCTGCTGCTTGTATTTTTGCTTGGAGTGTTTATTGCAAACTGGCAGGCTGCAGAGCATATAAAAGACGGCTTTTTGTATGTAAAGGGCAGGTTTCTTGAGATAATAAATGTGTACTATGGCACTTCATTTGTCTGTCCAAATGGTGATAAAGCCTTTGCGGGGGCATTTGTCGGCTTTGTATCGTTTATAGTGATGCTTTTTCTTGTGACACTGGCGGTTCAAATTAAAAGAAGACGCATGCTCACATTATTTCCAACGCTTATGCTTGCAGTGCAGCTGTGCGTAGGCAAAAGCCCAAGTGTCAGCGAGGTTGTTATGCTCACGCTGTGTACACTCTGGTGTTTTATCGCAGATGGCAACGCACGTACAGTGGCAGGATATGATGCAAATGGCAGTGCACAGGACAATGAGGCTTTAAGGATAGCGTCGTCTTTTTTATACATGGCAGCAGTGTCAGCAATACTTTTCATATGTGTATTTGCGTTTGAACCTCTTGCTGATACACTTGCCGATAAAAAGCCACAGATGCTTGCCTTTCAAAAGGATTTGGAGGGCAGCGTAAAGTCATTATTCAGCTTGGAAATTGATTTGCAGGATGGCACAGTTAGCAATCACTATCCAAGCTACAGTGAAAAAACAGTGATGACGATAGAAGCAAAGGCAGGAGCGCCTTCTAATATTTACCTGAGAAGCTTCTACGGTGATACATATGAGAATGGCAGATGGGTTAAAAAGTCTGATTTTTCCCGCATGGAAAAAGAGTATCATGATGCTTCAAGGATGACAGCCTGGCAGACTACAATCGGATTAGCCACGCTGCTCGATGGCTATTATGATGATGAGACTAATCCGGCCACCGAAAAGTATACAATCACGATGGAGAAGCTTTCCACCAAATACACCTATTTGCCGTACTGTATCGACCCATACAGTATAGATGCCAAGGGTGATATAGATTTTGACGAAGACTTTTTTATTACAAAGGATAAAGCAACAAAGACTATCGAGGTATCGGCGTGTCCAGGCTTTTTCGATGGTAGTCTGGAAATGTCTATCCTTGAGCCTGAGCAGCCTCTTGAGGTCAACAGTGATTTCTATGCGGCATACAATAATTATGTAATGGAAAACTATACTGCAAAGCAGGGCGGTGACGGGATTGTTGCGGAGGATGCGAAGCTGCTTCTTAGGACAGGACAGCTCACAAGCGATATGATGTACACAGGCTATATAAGAGAAAATGATGCCAACAGGATTGCGGCAGCACAGCTGGTGCAGCAGTTTCTGACATCGAAGGCTTTTAAGTACAGCAAAAATCCTCCTTCCGCAGGCGGCAAGGATGTGGTTGAAAATTTCCTCTCAAATAGCAGGCAGGGCTTTTGTGTGCATTTTGCATCGGCTGGCACCATGATACTCAGACAGATGGGCGTTCCATGCCGCTATGTAAGCGGATACTGTGCAAAGGAGGATAGCTTCAAATCCGCTGAAAATGATGAGGATATATGTGAGGTGAAGGATTCGCAGTCGCATGCCTGGGTTGAAATATATCTGGATGATTTCGGATGGATTCCTGTGGAGATGACACCGGGATATTTTGAGTATGTGACAGGTGAGAATCCGTTTGACTATATTGGTGTCAAAGGAAAGAAAACGAATGCCGGTGATGCTTATAATGATAGTGAGCATATGAATGATACTGCGGCAGATGAAGATAATGCATATGAAGATAATGCAGATGAAGATGCAACAGACGAAGATACAGAAAATACAGATGTAAAAAATGATGGAAGTGAGAAGGCTTATGGTTCACAGTCAGGTGCGGATAAACGTACAGATGCTCAGAACTCAAAAACGAGACTTCATATACCACCGGTGATTTTAAAAACCTCACTCTGTGTGATTTTTCTGACTGCACTTACAGCCATCATAGTTTATATCAAAAGGCGAAGAAATATTTTGTGGGAAGCAAGACTTGAAAAAAGGGTGAAAAAAGGCCGCTACAGCAGGGCTGCAATAATGATAAACAACCGCATCTACAAAGGAATGGGACATCCTTCAAAAAACAGGACAGATGAGCTTTATCTGGCTAACCTTAAGGAAAAATACTGCGGACCGGATTATTGCGGAATCCACTGGGACGAGTACATGCGCATCATACAAAAGGCTGTGTATTCATCAGAGGGTATCACACGTGAAGAATGTTTTATGGTGATGGAAACATGGAGGCGTCTGGAGAAAAAAGACATTAGACATAATTCACAAAAAAACATGTATAAAAACAGCATGATTAACAAAAAATAAATTCGTTGGGAAAATTGTGTTGAAATGATAAAGCTTCTGTGATATAAACTTTAACAGACGTGTTACTTTTAGGGAGGCATTTGTCGTACATAACTTTTAACAGGGTTAGTGTATGATAAGTGCCTCCTTTTTGTCGCTGGAGCAAAAAAGAATGATAGGTGCAAATCGGTACATACCCTGCATTTATAGGAGGAAAAGCTCATGAAAGACAAAATTTTTGGTGTCCTGCAGAGAGTAGGACGAAGCTTCATGCTTCCAATCGCAATCCTTCCGGTAGCAGGCTTGCTTTTAGGACTCGGAAGCTCATTTACCAACACCACAACAATTGAGACCTATGGTTTACAGTGGCTGCTCGGAGATAAGACTATACTCCATGCACTTCTTGTAATCATGAATGCGGTCGGAAGTGCCATATTCGATAACCTTCCGCTCATTTTTGCTGTCGGAGTAGCAATCGGAATGGCTAAGAAGGAAAAAGAGGTATCAGCACTTTCAGCAGTCATAGCATACTTTGTTATGAATGTATCAATCAATGCGATGCTCAAGATTTCCGGAAAAATCCTTGCAGACGGAAGCATTGCAAAGGATGTACTTGATGGAACCATCACATCAGTATGCGGTATCCAGTCGCTGCAGATGGGCGTGTTTGGCGGAATTATCGTAGGACTTGGAGTGGCAGCACTGCACAACCGTTTCTACAAGATTGAGCTGCCGAATGCATTGTCATTTTTCGGTGGAACAAGATTTGTGCCTATCATATCAACAGTGGTATATCTTTTTGTAGGAATCTTAATGTATTTTATCTGGCCGACAGTGCAGAACGGAATCTATGCACTCGGCGGAGTGGTGACAGGAACAGGATATTTCGGAACACTTCTCTTTGGTATCATAAAGAGAGCACTTATTCCATTCGGACTGCACCATGTATTTTACATGCCGTTCTGGCAGACTGCAGTCGGTGGAACGATGGAGGTTGCAGGACATATGGTTGAGGGTGGACAGAACATCTTCTTCGCACAGCTTGCTGACTCTGCAAACATCGCACATTTCAGTGCCGATGCCACAAGATATTTCTCGGGAGAGTTCATTTTCATGATTTTCGGACTTCCGGGAGCAGCGCTTGCAATGTATAAATGTGCAAAGCCGGAAAAGAAAAAACAGGCAGGAAGCCTTTTACTTTCAGCAACACTTGCATGTATGTTTACAGGAATCACAGAGCCTCTTGAGTTCTCATTCCTTTTCGTAGCACCGGCTCTCTTTGCAGTACAGGTAGTGCTCGCAGGAAGCGCATACATGATTGCACATATTTTAAACATCGCTGTAGGACTTACTTTCTCAGGAGGATTACTTGATTTCTTCCTGTTTGGTATATTGCAGGGCAATGAAAAGACAAGCTGGATGCTCGTGATTCCGGTGGGAATAGTATATTTCTTACTGTATTACTTTATTTTCAGCTTCCTTATAAAGAAGTTTGACTTCAAGACCCCGGGCCGTGAGGATGACGATACAGAGACAAAGCTCTACACCAAGGCAGATGTAAACGCAAGAAAAGCTGCCAGGGATACAAAAGCTTCTGACGACAAAGCGACTGTAGACGAGCTCTCGCAGACCATATCACGAGGTCTCGGCGGCAAAGCCAATATCTCAGATGTGGACTGCTGTGCGACAAGGCTTCGTATCACAGTAATTGATCCCGACAAGGTAAACGATGCGCTTCTTAAATCAACAGGAGCATCAGGAGTCGTGCACAAGGGACAGGGCGTACAGATTATCTATGGACCAAGAGTAACAGTGATAAAATCAGATCTGGAGGATTATCTTGCGAGTGTGACAGAGGAACATTTCGAGGACGATGCAGTAGAAAATAATACAGCAGACGCAGATGAAGTGAAGAACGAAAATGCAGCTTCGGCCACTGATTCAAAAACAGAAGATTCAAGCACCGCTTCAGATAAAGCACAGGAAGCTGCTGACACGAAAGAGCCGACAAGCACAGTTATCATATCAAGCCCGATGACAGGAATTGCAGCAGACCTCTCAACAGCGCCGGACGAGGCCTTCGCCGGCAAAATGATGGGTGACGGAGCAGTAGTCACACCTGAGGAGGGCGTGGTTGTAGCACCTGAGGATGGAACTGTCCTATTCGTTTTTGATACAAAGCATGCTTTGGGATTTACAACCGACTCAGGAATTGGTATGATAATCCATGTAGGAATTGATACGGTAAAACTTGAGGGCAAAGGCTTTGATGTACAGGTTGAGGCAGGTCAGCATGTTAATAAGGGCGATGTGCTTATGAAGCTTGATCTGGATTACTTAAAAGCAAACGCACCATCAGTTACCACTCCTGTCATCTGCACAGAGCTAAAGGATAATCAGAAAATCCGCCTTATCACAGACGGAGCAATTAAGGCAGGAGAGCCTCTCTACGCAGTTGACACCTACGAGAAGTAATAAGATGTCAGGGGAACGATATGTACAGAATCACAAAGGTCTTAAATCACAATACAGTGCTTGCGGTAAAGGACAAGAGCGCAAGAGAATATCTTATAGTCGGAAAGGGTGTGGGTTTTGGAAAGAAAATTACACAGTCTGTCGAGCCAACGGAAGAGGATTCACTGTATGAGCTGACCCAGACAAGGGACAGAGGTCCGGCAAAGGACATAGTAAAATCCATCGAGCCGGAGTATCTGGAGATTGCAAACACACTGCTCGATAATGCAGAGCATGAGTTTGGTCATATAGACAGAAGCATATTGTTTCCTATGGCAGATCATATAGCATTTGCTGTAAAGCGTATGGAAAACAAAGAACAGATCAGCAATCCTTTAAACGATGACATCCGTGTGATGTTTTATAGGGAGTACAAGATAGCTGAGAATATACGCCATATATTAAAGGATAAAAAACAAATTGATATAATTGATGATGAGATCGGCTACATTACTCTTCATATTCATACATCCTTAAACAATTCAAAGGTATCGGATGCCATGGAGATGGCGGCAGCAGTTCGAAAATGCGCCACATTTATAGAGGAAAAGATTGGAAAGCACATAGATGTCACTACTATGGCCTACAACCGCCTCATGAACCATATCCGCCACATGGTATCAAGAGCCGCGACCGGAGAGAAATTAAAGGTTGATCTCAATCAGTTTATCGAGAAAAATTACCCGGAGTCATTCGCACTGGCCAGTGAGATATGTAAGGAGCTTGGAAAGGACTTAAATCATGAGTTTTTGGACAATGAAACAGGCTATCTTGCCATACATATCGAGCAGATTAAGTGCGATGAGATGGTAAGTGAATAATAAAATGTGAAAACCTTCCCGCACATCAGGTTATGTGAGGGGAGGTTTTTTCGTAAGATTATATACAAATCTTTTACAATGTGGTACACTACATAGTTGTATCAACAAACATCATATACACAAAATACATATGAAATCAATTTAAAGGAGATATATATACCATGAAACTCGGAATCGTTGTAAATTAGCCTTTTTTCATAAATCTATATACCTCAATAAAAGTCCGTAAAACCGCATGGTTACAAGGTTTTTTGAAATTGTAAATTCATAAAACTTCATACAAAATCATATACTTTCATGCCATTTGGGTGTAGAAATGGGTGTAAAAAGATAGTCGAAAACCAGAGTCCAACGCATTTTATGTATTGATAAATGGGCATACAGATTTCTACGGATAGAACCATATAGCATGATAGAACAGAAGTTAAAATATTATAATGTACCGCACAGGCGGCGTTACCTTATCCCAACAGGGAAACAAGGAACGCCGCTATTTTTTTACCCTCATGTTACACAGTAGGGGCAAAAAGAGCTTTGCTACATAAGGCTTTGCGGGTGCGGTTTTCACACAGTAAGGGATTGATACCTAAACCCTCAAAATTGCTGTTCTACTGCGTAACAAATATGAAGCAAAGGAGTTGATGAAGCTATGGCAGTTTTCCGCGTGGAGAGAAACACAGGATATACGGTTATGAGCAACCACCATTTACGCAACAAAGAACTTTCCCTAAAGGCAAAAGGGCTGTTATCGCAAATGCTGTCCTTGCCGGAGGATTGGGACTATACCCTTGCAGGACTGTCCTATATCAACCGGGAAAGTATCGACGCTATCCGCACCGCTGTATGGGAGCTTGAAAAAGCCGGATATATCACAAGACGGCAGGGACGCGACGAGAAAGGTAAAATGACCGCTATCGAGTACACCATTTACGAACAGCCACAGCCCCCGGCATTGGATTGTCCGGTATTGGAAAATCCAACAGCGGATAACCCGATATTGGAAAATCCGACAGCGGATAACCCGACGTTGGAAAATCCAATGCAATTAAATAAAGATATACAAAAGACTGACTTATCAAAAAAAGAAAAATCAAATACGGATTTATCAAATAACCATTCCATTCCTATCCTTTCCCCTAACCCCTCTCCTTTGAGGGAAGAAACGGCAGAGCCGGAACGGAAAGGAACGGAAGCGGCAGACGCATACAGCGTGTATGAGGAAATCATCAAGGACAATATCGAGTATGAGCATTTTATCAAGCATACCAACATTGACAGGGAACGATTGGACGAGATTGTGTGATGGTGTATAAATAAAGTTGACAGCCTATTCTCAAGGATTTCATAGTATAATC
>ERZ773200.1386-NODE-1386-length-20774-cov-4.858584_pt1 | contig 20774 bp, 18 predicted proteins | sample MGYA00581008_ERZ773200 | MGnify/ENA primary metagenome ERZ773200 (study PRJEB29015, sample SAMEA2737770) | human gut metagenome | biome: human gut; feature: human-associated habitat; material: faeces | place: China | collected 2012 ... | reverse complement strand
TTCATAAAAACCGGGGGCGTGTACCTCGGTTTTTATACAAGGGAAGAAAAAATGTGTCCGGAGGACGCGGTTTTTCTTCAGCATTCGATCGAAAGCGTGGTTTCGATCGAGAGGCTGCTCGAAAAACGATAGTTTTTCGACAGCCTCAGGCACTGTGATTTAGACACAGTGCCTTTCTTTTTGTCTGTTTGTCGGAAAATAGAAGGGGAAATTATACAGAGTTGCCATGGCGTTCCGATCTGTGGAGGACAGCGGCACAAGACACAACCCCTGAGTTTTGAACCATGCCCTCGATTTTGGGGTCCATATTTTGAAGCCCTAAAGCCGAAAATCATACGGTAAAAAATGCCCTCCCACAAAGGCGGTAGTACCGTCTATGTGAGAGGGCAAAATAAAACGGCGATTTGATTATCATTTGGCTTAATAATCGGATAAAACCGCGTAAAAAGCAGCCGCAATTATTTCATATTCCGCAATTCTGTAAATCCAATTACCGCGCCTCGGTAAGATAGGGCGGTAATTTCACGGTAAAAAGCGATCATTTGCGCGTGCAAACGATACTGTCAATACGCCTTCGTATTCTCACCGGAACATCTGAAATCAGACAGTATTTCAAAGCAAAAATGGTTCAAGCAGCCGAAAGGGCTTTCTGTGGTGACCATTCACTGCAAACTCCGCGCTGCTGCCGAGGCGGACAGGCAAGCCGGACTGTCATGTTTTTATCTGCGGAAGCTTACCCAAATGGTAGAGGCGCCGCTATATCTATGTGTATTTTACGTTTTTATGTTCCGGTCGATCTGTTCGTACCGCTGTTCGGCAACGATCCTGCTGTGGTAAAGGTCAGCGGCGACACCATCATTATTGACCCGGATGCTACGACCGAAGACGGCGATTCCGATCAGATTCCGAATCCGCTGACCGTCCATAACTCCCTTGCAGAGCTTGCAAAGGCAGTCGGCTTTGACGTCAAGGCGCCGACCGTGCCCGCAGAGCAGGGAATCAGTGAGACGGAGGTCGCGGCGGTAGTCAGCAGCGCCTTATAAAAGATTTAAGAGTGGAGATTTTCTCCACTCTTTCTCTTTTGCGGGTATACAGAAAAAGAGTGGAAAGCGCTTCACTCTCCACTCTTAAATCTTCACTCTGTGAAATCAGTCAGCCCAGTACTTCGCAACATGAGCCTTGGTAACCTCAGCGGCCTTCTTAATGTTCTCCTCGTTGGACAGCTTGTAGTAGTCCGGACGGAACACCTCCATGGTGCAAACGTCGCCTTCAAAGCCGATTTTCTTGAGGGTATCTGCGTAACGCTTGTGGTCGAGGCAGTCGCCCGGCTCGCCCGGCCACAGACGCTTCTCGTCGTTGTTGTAAGCAGCGCCGCACGGCATATTCTCCATGCCGTTCAGGTGCCATACGAAAATCTTCTTGCCGTCAGCCTTCTCGAGAGCAGCCCACTCGGAAGCCATTGCATGGAAGTGGTACTGGTCGAGGGTGATGCCGACCAGCGGATGATCTACCTCGGAAACGATGTCGTAAGCGTACTCGAAGCGGTTGATGGACATGGTCGGTGCGCCGCAGAACTCGATGGACAGCTTGATGCCGTGCGGCTCAACCTTCTTTACCATCTCCTTGAGAACAGCAACAGCGTCCTCGCGGATCTCGTCAACGGTAGCCGGAACGGTCAGATCCATGGACGGTACAACAACGATCATCTTGCAGCCCAGCTTGTTGCAGTCTGCGATGATCTGGTCGAGCTTTGCCATAACGGCGTCCTTTTCCTCCTGGGTCTGCTTCATGTTGAAGAAGATCAGGGCGTTGTAGGACAGCATCTTCAGGTGATGCTTCGGGTCAGCGAACCATGCAGCCAGATCGTCGATGGTGTACTTGCCGGCAGCGATCTCGCGGTCGAGGCACTCGGACTGGATGTCGATGTAGTCAAAGCCGTACTTCTCGCACAGGTCGAGGTCTTCGAGTACGGAGTGGTTTTCGCAGAAACGGTTGCAGCCTTCGTTAAAACCGATTTTCATAGCAGTAACTCCTTTTAGCGTATCAATTTCGCGTTGTAAAACGCGGTATAGTAGTTAAGGTGATATGCAAGGGCAGTAAAGCAGGAAGCTCGGCCGCCCTTGCGAGTGAGTAGCAATGAATAGAAAATGTGAGTGGATTACTTCTTGTAGAAGTCCGGGGTGCCGCCGGTAACAACCTTCTCCGGCACACCGGAGGTCTGGGACTTAACCAGAGCGTCAGCGGTGATGGAAGCAACGTAGCCGTCCCAAGCAGAGGAGCCGCCGGTCTCACCCTTGAGTGCGTGGTCAACCCAGTCCTGAATCTCTACATCGTAAGAATCGATGAAGCGCAGGATCCAGTTGTCCTCGATCTTGGTGGAAACCTCGTTAGCGTAGCGAACGGTCGGGAAGGACGGGCACGGCAGGTTTACAACGCCGTTCTCACATACAACCTCGCAGTTGATGTCGTAGCCGAAGCCGCAGTTTACGTTTACCTCGAGCATGTTGATGATGCCGCCCTTGGTCTTCATGATCATGATCTGCGGGTCCTTCAGCGCGTTCTTCACCTTGCTGTTGGTCTTCGGCATGATGCACTGAACCTCGTCCCACTCGTCGTTTACCAGCCACGGCAGAACGTCGATCTCGTGGATTGCGGTATCGGTAACAGCCATTGCGGTGGTGTAGTCATCGGCAACGCCGTCTGCACGGTGGGTGCACTTGATTACCATCGGGGCACCGAACTTGCCGGAATCGATCAGCTCCTTAACCTGACGGTAGCCGCGGTCGTAACGGCGCATGAAGCCAACCTGTACGAGGTGCTTGCCGCCTGCCATCTCGGCCTCAACGATCTCCTTGCCGTCAGCAGCGGTGTTAGCCAGCGGCTTCTCGGAGAATACCGGCTTGCCGGCCTTGATCGCTGCCAGAACCGGACCCTTGTGGAACTGACCCGGGGTGGTAACTACAACAGCGTTTACGTCCGGATCGTTGATTGCTTCGTTGAAATCGGTGTAAACCTTGGTGCCGGCACCGGCGATCTCAGCGCCCTTCTTTGCGCCTTCTTCAAATACGTCGCATACAGCAACGATGCGTGCATTGCGGATGCGGTTCTGGATACGCTCGATGTGCTCACGGCCGATCATGCCGCAGCCGATCAGTGCAATGTTCAGATTTTCCATGATAAAGCTCATCCTTTCAAAATATGCCGCTGTACGGCAGGGTTCAAGTCTAACGGGTTATGTGCGAGTATTTCGGGAGCCGCAGCATTGCTGCGACCCCTGAAAACTCGGAAAAAGAAGAGAGATTGTGTGTGTCTGTTTTACGCGCGCTTTGCGTTCTTGCGCATGTCGAGTACAACCGAACCGACAATGATAACGCCCTTGACAATGTTGGTCATGTTATCGTCTACCTTCAGCATAACCAGACCGTTATTGATAACGCCAAGGATCAGGATACCTGCCAGAACACCGGATACACGGCAGATACCGCCGGTATGAGAGGTGCCGCCTACCGTTGCTGCCGCAATCGCATCCAGCTCGTAGTTCAAACCGGAGTTTGCCGGATCCGCAGAGCCTGCGCGGCCTGCCAGCAGCATACCAGCGATAGCAGCACACAGCGAGCACCAGATGTAAACCAGAATCAGGTTCTTCTCAACATTGATACCAGCTACGCGGGCCGCCTGATCGTTGCCGCCGATAGCATATACGTTCTTACCAAAGCGTGTCTGGGTCAGCAGGAATGCCGAGATTGCGAACATTACGAAAAAAACAACGATGATGATTGGGAATACGCCGCCAATACGGTACGCACCCAGGAAACGGAACTGATCAGACAGGTTAGAAACCGGACGGTTCGTATACATTTTAGCACCTGCACGGCAAATCAACTGTGCACCGAGAGTAGCGATAAAAGGCGGGATTTTGGTATAAGCAATGATCGCGCCGTAGATTGCGCCAATGCCTGCACCAAGTGCCAGACCAATCAGGATAACCAACGGAGCTGGCAGAGTGCCCACACCCGGCAGAATGGCATTTGCATAGCCTTCTGGCTGCACGAGCGAAGCGGTGATGCACGCAACTAACGCAGCGGATGCGCCGATCGTCAGGTCGATACCTTTAGAAAGGATTGCGAACATAACGCCAAAGGCCATGATACCCTTGACTGCCTCACCGGAGAGCAGTGTCAGCAGGTTATCCACCGAGAAAAAGCTGGGCTGTGCGATACTCATAATGATGACCAACACGATCAATACCAGCCAGATTGAATTCTGGGACAAGAATTTCTTCGTATTAAATGTTTTCTGCATACCATGTACCTTCTTTCTTATTGTTCATCCGCAGCAGGCTGATATGGTATCTCGCTGGTTGCATATTTGAGAATCAGCTCACTCGAGAAGTCTTTGCGATCCAGGATAGCGGTCATAATGCCTTCGTGCATAACTACGATACGGTCGGACATACCCATGACCTCGGGCAGCTCACTCGAAATCATGATAATGGCCTTACCCTCACCGGCAAGCTTTGTGATAAGCGAATGAATCTCTGCCTTTGCACCAACATCAATACCGCGTGTCGGTTCGTCAACGATCAGAATATCCGGATTGGTCAGCAGCCAGCGCCCAACCAGCACCTTCTGCTGATTGCCGCCCGACAGATTCTGAATGGGCGTTTCGATAGACGGCGTTTTGGTGTTGAGTTTTTTAACGTATTCTTCGGTGTCTTCGCGCATTTTCTTATGATTCAGCGGGAATCCGTACTTTTTTAGGTTTGCCAGCACCGTATTATCCTGAATGCTCAGCAAGCCGACAATACCGTTGCCGCGCCGATCCTCTGTGAGCAGGCCAATCTTGTTGGCGATCGCATCCTCAGGAGACTTGATGTGCAGTTCCTGACCGTCTTTATAGATTTTGCCGCCTGTCATATGGCGCATGCCGAAGATTGCTTCCGCCGTCTCGGTGCGGCCCGCACCGACCAGACCCGCCATACCCAGAATTTCACCACGATGCAGTTCAAACGAAACATTTTTAACTGCGCGGCCGGCAGACAAATTTTCCACTTTAAGAATGGTTTCCCCGATCGGACACTCTACCTTGGGAAACATGTTGTTCACTTCGCGTCCAACCATCAACTGAATAACCTTGTCTACATTAAGGTTTTCCGCGCGATCCGTAGCGATGTATTCGCCGTCGCGATAAACCGTGATATCGTCCGAAATCCGGAAGATTTCGTCCATTTTGTGCGAGATATAAATGATAGCAACATTTTTTTCCTTGAGTTCTGCAATAATGCGAAACAAATGCTCGACCTCTGCATCGGTCAGCGAGGACGTAGGCTCGTCCATGATAACAATACGGCTGTCATAGGATACAGCCTTGGCAATCTCAACCATCTGCATCTTTGCAACGGTCAGGTTACCCATCTTCTCATCCGGATCAACGTCCAGATTCAGCTTGTTGAACAGCTCAATGCTGTCCTGCCGCATTTTTTTATGATCGATGATCAGTCCCTTGCGCGGTGCGCGTCCCAGCCACAGGTTTTCGCAAACGCTGCGCTCGGGAACCGGAGACAGCTCCTGATGGATCATGGAAATGCCGGAATTCAGTGCCTCAAGCGTATTTTTGAACTGGATCTCCTTGCCTTCAAATACAATCTTGCCGGATGTAGGCGGATGAATGCCGATTAGACATTTCATCAAGGTAGACTTGCCTGCGCCGTTTTCGCCCATCAGCGTATGAACGGTACCGGGCCGCACCTTGAGCTGTACGCCTTTCAGTGCGCGTACACCGGGGAATTCCTTGACAATATCGGTCATTTCGAGGATATATTCTTGGCTCACTGCTTTTCACCCCATTATCTTGTTTGATTTAGGAAAGGGACATCGTTTCAATGTCCCTTTCCTCCTGACTGTGTGCTTATTCGTAATCTGCTACATTGTCCGGGGTAACAGGTTCGAACGGTACCCAGCAAATATTGCCAGTATCATCGGTTTCATAATCCGTACCATCGTTGATTGCCTTGCCCTCGATCAGATTAACTGCAGCCTTCACAGCGCCATAGCCCTGACCGTTGGCATCCTGGAATACGGTCATCGCGAGCGTACCATCCTTGATTGCCTGAATACCATCTACCGTTGCATCGATGCCAACGATCGGGATCGAAGTCGGATCCATGCCCTTAGCCTTCAGCGCCTCTACCGCACCAAGTGCCATCGCATCGTTGTTCGCGATGATGCAGTCAAATTCGGTGTTGCCCAGCAGCGGAGAAATCATGTCCATTGCGTTTGCACGGTCATAATCTGCAACCAGCGGAGCCGCCGCCTGCGTTGCCTTGATGCCATTGTCCTCCAATGCCTTCAGTACGGAAGCGGAGCGCTGTTCAGTATGTACCAGACCCAGCGTGCCCTGCAGCATCAGATACTTAATCTCGGTCTTGCCCTTATCCTTGAAGTAATTAGCCAAAAATTCACCCTGATAGTAACCGGAGGTGTTCTCATTGGAAACAACCGCTACGGACTTGCCTGCTTCCAGAACGCTGGTATCGGACGGTGCGCGGTTAACGAAAACAACCTTCATATCACCGGCAGCCTCGATGCACTGCTGTGCCGTTGCGGCATCTACCAGATTGATCAGCACTGCGTCATCGCCTGCATTTTTAGCAGATTCGATAAACTGGAGCATCTTGCCGGTATCGTTCTGTGCGTCCTGCGAAGCGAGCGTAACGCCAAGCTCATCAGCCGCCGACTTTGAGCCAGCTTCCAACGTGCTCAGGAACTCATCACGCAGCGACATAATCAGCGTCATGCTATAGCCATCGCCCGATGCCTTGTCTCCACCCTGTGCGTTGCCATTCGAACCAGAACTGCCGCCGCAGCCTGCCAGCATGGATGCCATCATTGCCGATGCAATCAATCCTGCGAAAAGTCTTTTTTTCATTTGCTTTTACCTCATCTTTCTCAACTTTTTTCTTAGCCGTACACGTTCACATTTTGGAAAAATGCGATTTACGCTTGCCTTGATTTAGTTTTACACTCTTTTTCGATGTGCGTCAACCGGCTTTTTGAATTTTCACCAAATCGCACAGACAAATCTTGCGGAAACTGGTGATTCTGTCTGCACAAAATTGTGATTTTATAGGCTTTGCACGACAGAACGGGGGAATCGCTTATGCAAAACTACCCGCCTCAGATACAGGATCTGGCTGTTAGTTCAATCCCACAATAACTCAGTAATTATTGCTGATTTCGCGTGTTTTTCTCGTTTTATGGCGTTTACGGAAGATGTATTGTATGAAAATATGAACAAAGCACGGAAGGTCCGGAAAAGAGTGCATTTTTGCGTGCACGGCTCGAATGAGCAGAATCCGTACACGTGCACAATATTGTGAATACCGCTTTATTCACTTTAGATATAGACTTATTAGGGGTATTATGTTATGCTTTAACTATAAAAACGGGAAAAGCCCGTTCTGACAGAGGTGATATCATATGGCAATTACCCTGAATCAAATTGCTGAGATTTGCGGTGTGTCCCGCGGTACAGTCGATCGGGCACTCCATAATAAAGGAAATGTTCGCCCTGCGGTGGCGGAGCGGATCAAGGCGGTAGCCAACGAATATGGCTACATCCCCAACCGTGCCGGACTGGCACTGTCCCGCGCATCGCATCCGATTCGCATCGGCGTGATCATGATTTCGGTGCAGACCCCGTTCATGCAGCTCGTTCTGGATGCCGCCCGGCGCGAAGCCCGCCGTCTGGCTGCGTTCAGCGTGGAGGTCATCTTCCGGCTGTCGCCCTCGCTCGATCCGGTCGAACAGGTCTCGATGATCGAGAATCTGGTCGAGCAGCATCATATCAGTGCGCTGGCGATCACGCCGCTTGACTGTCTGCTGGTCGAAACCAAGATCAACGAGCTGATCGACCAACGCGGAATACCGGTCGTTACGTTTAACACCGATCTGCCCAACAGCCGTCGGCTGTGCTATGTCGGGCAGGAAAACCTTTCTTCCGGACGTACGGTGGCCGAGCTGCTGCGTCTGGTGACGCGGGAGAGCGGCACGGTGGCTACGATCATTACGCCCTGTATGTATCACAGTGCGTACCGCGAACGTCTGAAGGGCTTTAAGGAGGAGCTGCTTACCCCCGACTCGCCGCTTCAGCTGCAGGAGGTCACGCTGCCGAACGATGACAGCAATGTGGTTTACGAGCATACGCTCCGTCTGCTGCAGGAGACTCCCGAGCTGACCGGTATCTACGCGATCACGCCGGGTTATGCGGGCGCATGCAGCGCGCTGGTCGATTCCGGCCGCGCACGGGGGGTGCACCTGATCATGCACGATGAGATCCCCGCCAACCTGTACGAGCTTCGGCGCGGTGTTGCGGATTTTGTCATCGGACAGGATGCGGTGCAGCAGGGCGCACTGCCGCTGTCCCTGTTGGCCGATTACATTCAGCTCAAACAGCAGCCGCCGAAGGAGTTTTACCATACCGATATTCGGGTGCTGCTGCGACACAATATCGAAAATTTGCTTTAATCCGGGTCAGGAGGTATTATGTCTGTTCCGCTTCCGGCATTTCGCCGTGTCAGACTAACGCAGCAATGTGTGATTCATCCGCAGGATAAGGGCGGCAACTATCTGCCTTGCGCCTCGGAGGATTGGGTGCTGTTTGTTTCGCTTGCTGCGGACGGGGAGAAGATCATTCTGCGGACCGAGCACCGCTGTCTGCCGATCAAACCCGGCGGTGCGCTGCTGCTGCCGCCGAATGTCTGTCACGAGCTGCCGTTCGTACAGGCACCCTGTCTGATGCTGGAATTTTCCGCCGCGGATGACGGACAGGCGATGTTTGAGTTTCCGCAGTTACAGGGAACACCGGCATGGATGTTGCTGCTGCTGCTCTACTCGGAACAGACCACGGCTGCCGCCCGGACACCGCTTTTAGATGCGCTGCTGATGCAGATGGCGTCTATGGCGCATGGCTTCGAGCTGTGTGCGCCGGATGCCGCATTCTCGCTTGCAACCGAGGTATTGCAGCATTTGAACCTGTGCTTTGCCGATGAGCTTTCGCTGACCGAGCTGACCAATCGGTTTCACGTTTCGACCAGCCACATGATCCATATGTTCAAGGCGCAGTTCGGCCTGCCGCCCATTCAGTATATGGTACGCCGCCGGATCGGGGAAGCACAGCATCTGCTCCGCACAACGGAGGACAGTGCGGGCGATATTGGCGGTCGGGTCGGCATGATCAACCGCAATTACTTTTACCGGATGTTCAAGCGTCTGGTGGGGGTATCGCCAGTTCGATACCGCGAGGTCATTGGCGAACGCCCGGATATGCTGGCTTGAGAAAACGACTTTATGGGATCGAGAGGCTGCTCGAAAAACGATAGTTTTTCGACAGCCTCAGGCACTGTGATTTAGACACAGTGCCTTTCTTTTTGTCTGTTTGTCGGAAAATAGAAGGGGAAATTATACAGAGTTGCCATGGCGTTCCGATCTGTGGAGGACAGCGGCACAAGACACAACCCCTGAGTTTTGAACCATGCCCTCGATTTTGGGGTCCATATTTTGAAGCCCTAAAGCCGAAAATCATACGGTAAAAAATGCCCTCCCACAAAGGCGGTAGTACCGTCTATGTGAGAGGGCAAAATAAAACGGCGATTTGATTATCATTTGGCTTAATAATCGGATAAAACCGCGTAAAAAGCTGCCGAAAGGGCTTTCTGTGGTGACCATTCACTGCACCCCCCGCGCTGCTGCCGAGGCGGACAAGCAAGCCGGACTGTCATGCTTTTATCTGCGGAAGCGTACCGAAAAGGCAGTTGTGCCGCTGTTTTTTATGTGTATTTTACGCTTTTTTGAACGTTTTTTCAAAAATGTTGTGTATTGTGTATGTGTATAAAAAGAGACAGGCTGTTACGCCTGTCTCTTTCTTTATCCGCATTTTCACATATTCTCCGCGCAAAGAATCTCGATCGGCGTGTCGATTTGGTCGTGCGGCAGGGTATGCCGCTGGACATAATCGCGCAAGGTGAGCAGCGCAAGATAGCTCTGCCGGTGGATATTCTGCGCGATGGTGAAATCTATTTCGCCGCTTTCCAGCAGGCGGCGGGTGGAGTCGGTCAGATCGTGGCTGACGATATGCACTTGTCCGGTCTTTTCCATATCGCGCACCGCCTCTACGCAGCCGGAAACGCTGTGATTCGCCATATAGATACCGCGGATGGACGGCGTGCGTTCGAGCGCGTCGCGCACCTTCTGGTAGCTGAGCGTGTAGTCATTGTAGGTTTCAATGATCTGGATATGCCTGCCGGCAAAGCCGCGCTCATACAATCGCTCGCAAAAGCCCTGAAGCCGCAGCCGATGAGCGTTAAATTCCGGATTGCCGATTGCAATGAGCAGGCTGTCCTCCGGACGCAGATATTTCGCCATCAGCTCGCCGGCAACACGACCGCTGCGGATCAGGTCCTGACCGATGAAGCACAGCCGGTCACAGCCGGTCAGGTCGGTGTTCATCGTGACAAAGACGACCCCTTTTTCGCGCAGCTCGTTGATTTTGTGCACGATCGCGGCATGATCCTTCGCACAAACCGCAATGCCGTTCACGCCTTGTCCTGCCAGAACCTCCAGCCGTTCGACCGCTTCCTCCGGCAGCTCGGTTTCACATTTCTGCACCAGAAATTCCACATTGAAATCGCGCAGGAAATCCTGTGCGTCCTGCACGCCGCGCAGCAGCTCCTGACGCAGATAGCCGCTTTCGCTCGTCAACAGCACACCCAGACGGCAAGGCGGCAGTTCAGCCGCTGACCTGCTGAGTCCGAGTGCGTCCGCCTGCTCCGCACGCGGCGGTGCGTAGCCCAGTTCGCGCATGGTGCGCAGCACACGCTCGGCAATTTCCGGCTTGACGTGCGGACGCCCATTGAGAACGCGGTCCACTGTGCCGCGTGACACGCCTGCCCGTTCTGCTATCGTGTTGATCGTTATTCGTTTTGCCATGCTGCAACCGTCCTTTGCTTCTGATAACAGTATCATATCATAGTTTTTCAATTTGTGCCATAGGCACACGAAAAAACAATACACATTTTTGAAACCCGCGGAAAGCACTAAGATATATCGTAGAACAGCGTCATTTATTTGCTGAATTACAAAAATATCTGCAAATATTGTGACTATATCACAAAATTTCGAACAATCTTTTTTTATCGGTGGAAATCCGAGTGTGTGCACTTACAAAACGGCACAAAGTTTGCACAATCCGTATTTTGCAATAAATACAGCATTTTACATGTCATTGACAGTGCAAAAGTATCGTGCTATAAATAAATTGTGCTTAAGGCACAAACTAAAACAAAAGCACAAAACGAGGAGAGCGTGAAAGATGTTCAATAACGTAAAACTCGGCATTGCGCCGATTGGCTGGACCAACGATGATATGCCGCAGCTCGGCGGCGAGCTGACCTTCGAGCAGATGGTTTCCGAAGCAGCGCTTGCCGGCTTTCAGGGCACCGAGGTAGGCGGTAAGTTCCCGACCGACCCGGCAGTGCTCAACAAGGCACTCGACCTGCGCGGCATCAAGATTGCGTCCCAGTGGTTCTCCAGTTTTCTGTGCTCCACGCCGTACGAGGAGAACGAAAAGGCATTTATCCAGCAGCTGGATTTCCTCGAGGCAGTCGGCGCAAGCCGCATCAACGTATGCGAACTGACCCGCTGCCTGTTCGCAGAGGAGTGCTCGATGTTCGGCGACAACAAGCCGGTTGCCACCGACGAAGAGTGGGATAAGCTGTGCGACGGTCTGAACAAGCTGGGCAAGATCGCTGCTGACCGCGGCTTCAAGCTGTGCTTTCATCACCATATGGCGACCGTGGTTCAGACCTTCGAGGAAACCAAGCGCCTGATGGACAACACCGACCCGCGTTACGTTTACCTCTGCTTTGATACCGGTCACTTCACCTTCTCCAAGGAGGATGCCGTAAAGGCGGCGAAGGAATTCGGTCCTCGCATCGGCCACGTTCACCTCAAGGACATCCGTCCTGACATGATGGAAAAGGCATATGCCGAGGGCTTCAAGTTCCGCAAGGCGGTACTCGAAGGCTGCTTCACCATTCCGGGTGACGGCTGCGTAGACTATCCGGGCGTATTCAAGGCGTTGCATGACGCGCATTACGAGGGCTGGTTCATCGTTGAAGCCGAGCAGGACCCGGCAAAGGCAAATCCGCTCGAATACGCAAAAATGGCGCGCGAGTATATCCGAAAAACCACCGGAATCTGATATGATTCACTCATTTCTCTCTTTTTTCTTCTGTTCGGGTGCCGCGGTGCTCCAACACTGCGGCTGACCGAACGCAACGAGAGAAAAAACATCATAAACAAACGACAAGGGAGGCGGCGAGATGAGCGAATACTTAGTGGAAATGAACGATATCACAGTGCAGTTTCCAGGCGTTCTGGCACTGGATCATGTTCATTTTGACGCAAAGCCGGGCGAAGTTCACGTTCTGCTCGGTGAGAACGGCGCAGGAAAGTCCACCATTATGAAGGTACTTGCCGGTGTCAACACCAACTACGAGGGCGAGATCATCTACAAGGGTGAGAAGATCGTATCCCGCAGTATCGAGGAACAGCGAGAACGCGGTGTCAGCATTATTTTTCAGGAGCTGAACCAGCTGAAAAACCTCACTGTTGCGGAGAATATCTTCATGGGCCGTCAGCCGACGAAGGCCGGCGGACAGATCGACTGGAAGACCATGAACCGCAAGGCGCGTGAGCTGCTCGACAGCATCCACTCGGATATTTCCGAGAAAGCACAGGTGTCCTCGCTGAGCGTTGGACAGATGCAGATGGTCGAAATCGCAAAGGCACTCTCGTTCGACTGCGACATCATCATCATGGACGAACCGACTTCGGCACTAACCGAAAAGGAAGTTGCCAGCCTGTTCGAGATTATCGACGGACTGAAAAAGAAGGGCGTAGCAATCGTTTACATCTCCCATCGACTGGAAGAAATTATGAAGATCGGCGACCGTCTGACCATCTTCCGCGATGGCAAGTACATCGACACCGTAAACGTCAAGGACATCACCATTGATCAGATGGTAGCCATGATGGTCGGACGTGAAATGACCGACTATTATCCCAAGGTTGACGTAAAGCCGGGTGAAAAGCTGCTCGAAGTCACCGACATCAGGCAGGGCGATACCCTCAAGGGCATTTCGTTCTACGCTCGCGCAGGTGAGATCACCGGTTTCTACGGACTGATGGGTGCGGGCCGTACCGAGCTGATGCGTGCCATCTTCGGTGCAGACCCGTTCACGAGCGGTGAGATCAAGGTAAAGGGACAGTCGGTTACTATCAAATCCTGTGAGCAGGCGAAAAAGCTCGGTCTGGCACTGCTGACCGAGGACCGCAAGAGTCAGGGCCTGATCCTTGAATTCTCGCTCAACCAGAACATTTCTCTGGCAAACATGAACACCGCGATGACGTCGTTTGGCTTCAACAAAGCCAAGGAGACCGCACACAACCAGAAACTCGCGGACTCCATGCGCGTCAAGACCCCGTCGCTCGAGCAGAAGGCGAAGAATCTGTCCGGCGGCAACCAGCAGAAGGTCGTTATCTGCAAGTGGCTGAACACGGATTCCGACATCATCATCTTCGACGAACCGACTCGCGGCATTGACGTTGGCGCGAAAGCCGAGATCTACAAGATTATGAACGCACTCAAGGAGCAGGGCAAGGCGGTTATTATGGTATCCTCCGAGCTGGCTGAATGCATGGGCGTTTCCGACCGCATCTATGTTATGCACGAGGGTGAAATGACCGGCATCATCGAAGGCGAGGACATGAAGAACGTAACAGAAGAACTGGTAGTCGGTTATGCGACCGGCGCGAAAACAAATATGAAGTGAGGGCAAAAAGATGAAAGAGAAGCTGAAGAAAATCGACCTTTCCAATGCGTCCGCACTGATCGTGCTGATCGTGCTCTGTATTGGCCTGACTATCGCAGAACCGGCATTCGGCTCGGTGGCAAACCTCATCAACATTCTCCAGCAGGTAACGGTTATCGCCGTGCTTGCACTGGGTGTTAACGTGGTTATCTTTACCGGCGGCATTGATATTTCGGTCGGCTCGGTTGTAGCCTTCACCGGTATCGTCATGGGCAAGCTGATCGTTGAGAACGGCATGCCGGATATTGTTGGCGTTATTGCTGCTGTTCTCGTGGGCGCTGCCTGCGGTACCTTTAACGGCATTATGATCTCCAAATTCAAGCTGCAGCCGATGATCGCAACGCTGGCTATGATGTCCATGGCACGCGGCGCAGCCTACACGCTGGCTGACGGCCAGACCATTACCGGCTACTCGGCAGGCTTCCGCTGGATCGGTATTGCAAACATTCCGGGCACCGCTATCCCGGTGCAGATCATATTCATGGTTCTGCTGTACATCGTGTTTTACTATGTGATGAAGTACCGCAAGTTCGGCCGCTACATCTACTCCATCGGCGGCAACGAAGAGGCAACCCGTCTTTCCGGTATCAACGTTGACAAGTACAAGACCCTCGCTTACACCGTTTCCGGTCTGTGCGCCGGTATCGCATCGGTTATTCTGGTAGCCAAGCTGAACTCTGCACAGTCGGTTGCCGGTCTGGACTACGAGATGGACGCGATCGCATCCTGTGTTATCGGCGGCACCTCGCTGCTCGGCGGCTTTGGTTCGGTATGGGGCACGTTCGTCGGCTCGATCATTATGATCGTCATCCGCAACGGCCTGAACCTGCTGAACGTATCCTCCAACCTGCAGAAACTGGTTATCGGCGTAGTAATCCTGCTGGCTGTACTGGCGGACTCTATCCGCAACAAGGCTGCAGCAAAGAAGTAAGACCATTCGCATTTACAGAGTTGTTACCCCGTATGGGTAAAAATAAGAGAAAGAAGAAAGAATCGACAAATTGAGAGGAGCAACAAAAATGAAATTCAAGAGAACGATGGCAATGGTAATGGCAACTGCAATGATGCTGGGTCTGGCAGCCTGCGGCGGCGGAAGCAGCTCGGGCGGCGGCTCGAGCGCCGGCGGCGATGATGAGGTAAAGATCGCGTACATCGTCAAGGCAAAGTCGGACGCATTCTGGACCAGCATGGAGGACGGCGCAGAGTCGTTCGCAGAGGAAAAGGGTATCCATCTCGAGTTCCAGGCTCCGGAGAAGGAGACCGATGTAGAGAAGCAGGTGCAGATGGTCGAGAACGCCGTTATCAAGGGCTTTGACGCAATCGTCCTGTCCGCAGCAGACTCCAACTCGCTGGCTCCGGCCATCAAGAAGGCAAATGACGCAAATATCCCGGTTATCCTGGTAAACGACACCATGTCGCAGGCGGCACTGGATGAGGCAGGTGCTCACGTTGAGACCTATGTCGGCATCGACCAGTACGAGGCTGCATCTCTGGCAGGCAAGTACGCTGCTGAGAACATCAAGGATGCAAAGATCCTCTACCTCGAGGGTATTGCAGGTGTAGACGCACTGACGCAGCGTCTGGAGGGCTTTAAGGATCAGTGCGGCAGCTTCAAGGTTGTTGCATCCCAGACCGCAAAGTGCGACCGTAACGAAGCGTTCAACGTTATGCAAAACGTGCTGTCCTCCAACCCGGAAGTAAACGTTGTCTGGGCTGTAAACGCTGAGATGGGTCAGGGCGCTATCCAGGCGATTGAGCAGGGCGGTTTCTCCGGAAAGGTACAGGTGTTTGACTTTGACGCATCTCCGGACGACATCGAGGCGATCAAGGCTGGCACGCTGACCGGCACCGTAGCCCAGTATCCGAACCTGCAGGCTGAGAGCGCAATCCAGGCTTGCCTGGACGTTCTGGACGGCAAGACTCTGGAAGACCACATTGTAACCCCGGCAGCTCTCGTAACCAAGGACAACGTAGACAAGTTTGAGGCTGGCGAAGATATCACTGCACAGTAATTTGTGTTGGGCTTATGGGCGGCGGAATGCCGCCCGCCCCATGAAAAGGAGCAATACACCATGAAATTTGATCGTTCTGCGTGCATCGAACCGATGTACAGCGAAATCCCATTCCTTGACCGCTTTCAGGCGGCAAAGGACGATGGCTTTGAATATGTAGAGTTCTGGAGCTGGACCGACAAGGATCTGGATGCTGTCAAGGCAGCGGCAGAGAAGGCGGGTATCGGCATTTCCGGTTTCAACGGCGATGCGGATTATTCGCTGATTGACCCGACCCACAAGGAAAAATATCTGGAATTTCTCAAGCAGTCAGTCGCAGCGGCACGCAAGGTCGGCGCCAAGAGCGTTACCATTCACTCGAATGCACTCGGTGACGGCGGCATTGTGGTCAACCATTACACCGATCTGTCCGACACGGTAAAGCTGTGCTCGATGTACGATATGCTGCTCGAATGCGCCAAGATCGCCGAGGAAAGCGGCATTGACATGAACCTCGAGCCGCTCAACATCACTACCGACCATGTCGGCAACTATCTGGCGCATACGCAGATGGCGGCGGAGATGACGCGCCTGATCGCCTCGCCGCGCCTCAAGGTGCTGTACGATGTATACCATATGCAGCTCAACGAAGGCTCGCTGTGTGACACTATCGCAAAATACGCTGACCAGTTCGGTCACATCCATGTAGCGGACGTTCCGGGCCGCCATGAGCCGGGTACGGGCGAGATCAACTACACCAAGGTGTTCGACCAGCTGGCAGAGTCCGGTTACACCGGCAGAGTCGGCTTCGAGCTGTTCCCCAAGACCACGACTGCTGAGGCGGTCAAGGCTATCATGACTTACTAAGTCATAATCATTCGCTTTTTCCATCTATCTTATTATAAAAAGGAGTAATCACTATGTTGAAAGTTGGTATTATCGGTGTAGGCTCTATGGGCACCCAGCATTTCCTGCGCCTGATGAACAAGATCCACGGCGCTACCGTTACTGCAGTTTCCGACATCAACGAGGCTCATGCCAAGGAAGTTATTGCGCTGTATCCGACCGTCCGTTTCATCGCGGACCCGATCGCTCTGATCAACGATCCGGAAGTTGACGCTGTCGTTATCGTTTCCATCGACTCCACCCACGAGGAATACTGCCTCGAGGCTATCAAGTGCGGCAAGTACATCTTCTGCGAGAAGCCGCTGTCCGCATCTGCTGAGGGCGCAAAGAAGGTCGTTGACGCGGAGATCGCAGGCGGCAAGCGCCTGATCCAGATGGGCTTCAACCGCCGTTTTGATCCGGCTTACGAGGAACTGAAGGCTTTGGTCGTTTCCGGCAAGCTGGGCGCACCGCTGGTTGCACACTGCGCACACCGCAACGCAAACTATCCGGCACAGTATGATGACGTTGTTGCCGTTACCGGCACCGCTATCCACGAGATCGACACCATGGCATGGCTGGTCGGCGACTACTTCACCAAGGCACAGGTTATTTTCCCGAAGTGCTCCCGTCACTCCAAGAACGAGAACCTGCACGATCCGCAGATCGTCATGCTGACCACTTCCTCCGGTATGGTCATCAGCTGCGAGATCTGGGTAAACTGCCAGTACGCATATGATATCCGCTGTGAGGTTCTCTGCGAGGATGGCACCGCAACCCTGCCGCGTCCCTCCCGCGTGGACGTTTGCACCAACCAGACCCATTACAAGGGCATGACGACCAACGGCCTGGGCTACTTTGCCGAGGCATATGACCGCGAATTTCAGGCATGGGCTGACGCTTGCAACGCAGGCACCTACTGCAAGGCTGCTGCCTCTGCTTGGGATGGCTACTGCGCAGCTGTTACCACGGATTCCTGCCTGAAGAGCCAGAAGAGCGGCGCGATCGAGGCTGTTCCGCTGACCGACCGTCCGGATTTTTATATCGACTAAGGTTTCCTTTCTGATATTTCTTTATTTTCCCATTTCCTCTATAGCGCGCTCCCCGTCTTCACTCTGCAAGATGGGGAGTTTTTGCCATAAACCACGGCATGGGTCGTATGTGCGAGCCGGCGGAGGTCGCTGACCTGATGGCGTTTCTTGCGGGCGGTAGAGCGGATTACATCACCGGCGTTACCGTTACTATCGCCGGCGGCAAGACGCTGATTTGACGACAGAACAGAAATTCAATATATATGCCCAATATCCGCCTTCGCGGCAGCGCTCATTTCATCGATCATGCAGTGAGGGACCACAAAAACGAAAGGCGCCGCAAGGCAGGAAAGAGCAGCGCCTTTTATAGTTTGATACATCGGATGTTCTTAAGGCAACACCGCACAATTAAAGCCGCGGTGCTTTGCGGAAATTTTGTGCCCTGACTTTGTTACAATTTCACGGTAATACATCAAGTATTACCGCAAAACTGTGCCTCGTCAGTACGCAAAATTTACTCGCAAATCACTCTTGTTCAATTATGCGGTATTGCCTTAAAACTCCAGACTGTCTGCGTTTAGGAGAAAATACTTCATGCCCATGATAACGAAGCCTTCATCGTTGCGCCACGGTTTGCGGACGCCGTTTACGATGACGATTTTCTTGAACGAATCCGGGATATGGCGGAGCGAGTTGAATTCCTGCGCCTGCTTCTCCTCCGAGGTGAGGTCGTAGGCAACCTGGATATAATATCGCTGACTCGCCTGATTGACGACGAAATCGACTTCGAGCTGCTTGCGCAGGCGCTTGCCGCTGCTGTCCCTGCCGAACGCTTCCACGATGCCCACATCGACATGATAACCGCGAATGCACAGCTCATTATATACAATGTTCTCCATGATGTGAGTCGGCTCCTGCTGACGGAAATTCAGCCGGGCGTTGCGCAGACCGAGGTCGGTGAAGTAATATTTGAGATTGGCACCGATATACTTGCGCCCTTTGATGTCATAGCGCTGCGCCTTCTCGATCAGAAAAGCATCCGCCAGAAAATCAATGTGCTGTGAAATGGTCTTGTTGGTGTAGCTCATCTGGCGCTCGCTTGCGAAGGTGTTCGCGATTTTAGACGGGTTGGTCGGCGCGCCGATTGCAGATGCCAGAACGTCAACCAGAATGTTGAGCTCCGCATCGTTTTGAATGCGGTTGCGCTCGATTACATCCTTCAGATAGACGTTAGCAAAGATGTTTTTCAGATAGTCTGCCTTCTGGCGTTCGTTCTGAAAATTCACCACCTGCGGCAGACCGCCGTAGAGCATATATTCGTCCCAGGCATCGTCAAAGTCGCCGTCCCAGACCGAATAGAACTCTGCAAACGACAGCGGATGAATGCGTATCTCGTCACCGCGGCCGCGAAATTCGGTCACGATGTCGCTGGAAAGAAACTTGGAGTTGCTGCCGGTCACGTAGACGTCGATATTGCTCATGCGCAGCAAGCTGTTCAGAACTTCCTCAAACCGGGGCATGAACTGCACTTCATCGAGCAGCAGATAATATTGTCCGTCGCTGCGCATGGCGTCCTTGATGTAGCGGAAGCATACCTTGGGGTCGCGCAGCTCCTCGTTCTCGATGCCGTCCAAAGCGATCTCGATAATATGATCCTCCGGAACGCCGCTTTCAAGCAGATACCGCTTGAATATGGTGAACAGCAGATAGGATTTTCCGCAGCGCCGTATGCCGGTGACGATCTTGATCATGCCGTTGTCCCTGCGCTCGATCAGTTGGTTCAGATATGCCTCTCGCTGGATCTCCATGCAATCACTCCTATTTTTTGTGCCATGCACGTTTTTTAGTAATATTATTGTAGCATATCAGCTTTGACCGCGCAATCGGTGCAGTCCTATTTTCTGCGGCACAGAACAGATTTATGTATCGCGCCTATTCGCCGAAAGGACGGAAATCGAAGGTCGATCCATGAGTGCTGTTCAAGGTAATGGTGTACGGATATCAATGTGGGATCTATTCCAGCCGGAAGCCGGAAGAAGCGTGCCGGTATCGAATAGACTTTATGTGGCTGCCGGAAGTGGAAAAGCAGTTACAGGCAGTACAGGAGAGGGTGGAAAAAGCCACCGGACTGCACAAGCTGAAGGATCTGCAGGAATACCTGAAGGCAAGCAAAGAAAACATCTCGTTTGTCGCGGGACAGGGCCATCGAAAAAGTGAAGAACAGCGCAAATGGGAAATGCTCGATAGACTGTGTGCGGCTGATGCCAAGCTATGCGGAAAGCGCTTCTTCGGTAAGCTGTTCGCCCGGCTTAAGTTCTCCGGTCAGAATTGCCTCGCGCAGCATCTGATAGGCTTTATCCGAAAAAGACTCCCTTTTCTTGAGTGCCTGTAAAGCCATTCTACTACTCCTTTGCTTAATTTAATGTATACAGTACACAGACTACACTTTGAATCGTCAAGTATAAAATATGCCAAAATAGAAATGCACCGCAACCTAACGTTATAGCGTTATAGCGTTATAACGTCATAGCTTTTTAACGTTATAACTTTACATAACAAAAAAGTCCTGCATATCGACCCATCAAGGCGGTTGATCGAGGAAATGCCGGTCAGCTGTGAGCAGCCGCAGATAAGAAAGAGACCGTTTGCGCGGCATGGATCAAGCGCCGCGCGTATATCCCATTTTTATTCTGAGAAGTGCAACATCCGGCTTCCTTGCGAAGATCAAAACGCAGGTTTCCCGCATCCGTAAAAACGTGTGCGTTAACAAAAAGGACAAGCCGCGTACCGTCCGCCGCAGGCTGCGTAGGCAGATCGAGCAGCAGATCAACGCCGACGCGCTCCGCCGTCAGTTCGGCAGCGAGCTGACCGGAACGGTCGTGACGGCAGTCTGCAACATCAAGTACGCAGACAAGCTGTTCATCAAGGGCGCTGCGG
>ERZ773200.1381-NODE-1381-length-20806-cov-3.058792_pt1 | contig 20806 bp, 10 predicted proteins | sample MGYA00581008_ERZ773200 | MGnify/ENA primary metagenome ERZ773200 (study PRJEB29015, sample SAMEA2737770) | human gut metagenome | biome: human gut; feature: human-associated habitat; material: faeces | place: China | collected 2012 ... | reverse complement strand
CTCTTCCGATCTTGATATTCTTCAAATAATCACCATAGAGTTTCATGGAATGAATCCACTGGTTGTATTCGGCATGACGGGGTTGAGTCTCGCATAATGCCGCCAAGGCCTCCATGTAAGCATAGTCACGTGACTGATGTGTATAGTGAACTATGGATTTCTTTGCCAGATCGCGATAAAAAAAGCCGCAAGTCCTATTCTTATCCTCCAGAGGCTCGGTACGTTGGCACTGCAAAGTATAACGAATGGCTTTCACAGCCTCATCAGCATATTGTTGTTCACCGGTCAGCTTATACAACATACTGGCAGCCCATGAAATGTTGGCATGGTATTGGCTTTCGGATGCCATTGCAGCATGTCCCCCTCCTTTTTTGACCAACTCAGCAAAGCCTAGTTCCTTGAAACGTCCCATGGCATATCCAAAATCCTCCTTCGCAATCTTCTTCAGATTATTTTTGAGAGCGGCATCATTTTCAATCCTCATGGAAGCGTACGCCTCAATGCCCGCAAGCAGGAAGTTCTCAAGTGCTCCATTATGCACCAATAACTCACGGCGGTCCGCATCATCATCAGTCCCTACTTTTCCGTCGGTCCACAAATTAGTTCCCCAAGTCTGTGCACGGTAACCATCACCCAAGCGAGTCTTCATCACATAATCCAGCCCCCATAAAGCTTCTTCCATCAAACGATTATACAAATCAGTATTCCCCTTTTCTTTGGCACGCCCTGCCATCGCCAACAGGGAATACGCAATCTCTCCCGTCTGCAAAGTTTGTTGGGACATATCAGCAGCATCATGCCATCCTCCGTTAATAGGAATAATATGCCCATTGTAAGTAGTGTGCAAATCGTTATGACACGTACCGTGCTTTCCGGGAACAGGATAGCCACAACGCTCACAGAACAGGAAATTAACCATACGCCAAGCCGAATCATCCCACACGTCCTCATGAATATAGAACGGTAATGTAGCGACATCGCCCACCTGGATAAAGTACCGGCCTTGTGTCTTGAAATCGGAGAAATCAATGGTCTCAAACTCTCCCAGACCGGTTTTCTCTTTTCGGACCGAACCGGTAAATACAACAGCCTGTGTTCCGGCATCTTTCAACTGGAACTGACCTCCGTGTCCCTTTACGTTGATAATGGCACTTTTAGGACTTTCAAGGCTATAGCCGGTAGTAGAAAAGATTATTCGGTCCTGGGCAGGCATCCAGCCTTTCACGGCTTCCGGATTCTCTACCTTTTGAAGTTCGACCGCATCTACATCAAAGCATAACGAATCCCCCATAGTACGTTCTTTGCCGAAAACTTCGATTGCAAATGATATTTTGGTTATCTTATCACGTGCCAAACCGGACATTTCGACAAAACATTCGTTCCACTGGTTATTCTTCAGGTTGATTTCATGATAGCCTTCACGACCATAAATATCAGGTACTTTGATTTCACCGTCATTCTCCACATACAGGTTGAGATAAACACTGCGGGCACCTTCACAAGCAGGATAAATATAGAACTTCAGACGGTTATAGCTTTCCCAATCTACACCACCTACGTCAAAGGATGCCATGCAGGTGCCACGCCCCAATCCCCAACCAAGCATCTTTTCCGGATGAGCAGGGGCTTCCAGACGAAGGCTATGCTTACCCGTCTTGCAGCGATCAGCGGTCAATCCAATCTTGCCGATACCTTTATGCGACCATTTAGAGAGATCCTCCATATCACATAACATTACAGATTCCAGTACACTCTTTTTCAAGCCAAATGTCTCAAAAGCCTTTGTTTCATCCAACGGCAACGGGCTATGCACATATCCTGTGCTGACAATATCAGCTTTCAGTTTTTCATCCACCTGGGCATGAAGTAAAACTACCGGAACACAAAGCAGACCGGTCGCCAAGAAAATAGGTTTAATGAAATTCTTCATAATATTGTTTATAAGATTAAAATCAGGCTATTGAAAAAACGGGGTTCAATAGCCCGAATATGTTAAGTTAATGACTCCTCTTTATATTAAGAACAAGCGAGATACCCTAATCCCTAATCTAACAGTGCATATAGTTAGTTAACAAAACCAAACTATTTCAATTTTCTTGTAGGTTTCAGAACATCATTTACTTTCCAAGTTAATGTTTTCTTTAAATTATAAACTCCTGTTGCACGGATGTCCTCTACCGAAGCACCGAACTTTATAATATATCGTCCTGCAGGACTCACCCAACTCTGGACTGCCTCATCAAAGGAAGCCAAATCATAATCGGAAACCTTCATTGTCAGAGTTTCACTTTCACCAGGCTGCAGCAACCCGGTTTTAGCAAAAGCTTTCAATTCGAGCGCAGGTTTATCCAAACCTCCAGATGGGGCAGATACATAAAGCTGTACGCTTTCTTTTCCCGCCATTTTACCAGAATTAGTCACCACTATACTAGCTACCAATCCATCATCCGTACTCTTAACCACTGGCTTACTATAAGTAAATGTCGTATAACTCAAACCAAAACCAAAAGGGTAAGACACCGAACGCTTGACAGTACTGAAATAACGATAACCAATATTAAGTCCTTCAGAATGTAAGGTATAATCAATATTCTTTCGTTCACTTCTGCTTCTGTCTCCACGCCTACCATCTATAGGGAAATTCAGTGAAGAGGGCATATCCATAACTGAAATAGGGAAGGTCATTGTTAATTTACCAGAAGGATTCTCTTTCCCCAACAACACATCGGCTACAGAGTTCCCTCCTTCCTGTCCTGGTTGCCAAGCTAAAAGAATAGCATCGGGCAACCCTTTCCACGAAGCAGTTTCTATAGCGCCCCCTACATTAAGTACCACAATCACCTTTTTCCCTTTAGCGTGGAATGCCTCACAAAGATCACTCAGCAACTTTTGCTCCACTTGGCTCAAATTAAAGCCCTCATCAATCGTGCGGTCACCACCTTCACCCGCCTGTCTGCCAATAGTCAAAATGGCAACATCAGCTTTAAGAGCCTGCCCATTTATGCAAGTTTTACTCACAACCAATTCTTTTAGTGGAGGTTCTGTATAATAACGTTCTTCAGGATTACGGTCGCAACGGTTCTTTGCTTGCCAAAAATCCTTATATTTAGCATACATATCTCGTATATCTCCATCTATTTCCAACCCGGCATTGACCAAACCCTGTTGCATATCTACAACATAAGGCTTGACTACATTGCCAGAGCCAGTACCTCCTGCCAAAAAATCATAAGAATGACAGCCAAAAAGAGCTACTTTTTTAATATCCTGTAAAGGCAATGCATTGTTTTCATTCTTTAACAATACCATACCCTCAACAGCCGAAGTACGAGTCACAGCCGCATGAGCTTCCAAATCAGGGCTATCACTATACTTATAACTTCGGAAATGAGGGGTTTTTACAATATACTGTAGCATACGCTTTACCGCTATATCAATATCTTCCATTGACAGCCTACCATCCTTAACCATTTTTTCTATATCTTCAAGCTGTACTTGATAACCTGGTTGCAAATTGTCAACACCCGCTTTGATTTGAGCATCCGTATGCCTCTTTTGAATCCAATCAGTCATTACAATACCATCAAATCCCCATTCATCACGCAAAACAGTAGTCAACAACTCATAATTTTCTTGAGTATAAGGGCCATTCAGACGATTATAAGAAGCCATGACAGTCCAAGGTTTTGACTCCTTAACAGCAATTTCAAAACCTCTCAAATAAATTTCACGCAAAGTACGTTGATCTACGATTTCATCTACTTCCGTACGATTTGTCTCCTGACTATTGACTGCAAAGTGCTTCAAACTAGCACCTACTCCATTACTTTGAATACCACGCACAAAAGCAGCAGCAGTTTTACCCGTTACCACCGGATCTTCAGAGTAATACTCATAATTACGGCCGCAAAGGGGGGAACGATGAATATTCATACCAGGTGCTAATATTACATCTATACCATATTCTAAAATTTCACTCCCCATGGCTTTCCCCACCTGCTCCACCAAGTCTATGTTCCACGAACAAGCCAGCGATGTACCTACAGGAAAACCCGTAGCATAATACTCCTTTTCATTATCCGGACGCGTTACAACCACAGCGCCAGCGGGACCATCAGCTAAAGCTGTAGGCGGAATCCCCAAACGTGTAATTCCCTGCGTATAACCAGAAACACTCGGAGCAATAAAACGCACAAATTGTTCTGGATTATCATATCCTCCAAACGTATAGTCATTACGGCCGACTAACAACAATGCCTTTTCTTTCAGTGTCATTGCTTGAACAATCTCATCTATATTATCTTTCTGCAATTTCAATTTTTGAGCTTGTAATTGTCCAATACAAAAAAATAATAAAACAAAGAACAACAGATTTTTCATATTTATCATACTATCTAATTTTAAGGAAAGCCTGCCATTAACTAAAAAGACTACTAATGGCAGACTAATCCAATTAACCTATATCACATAAAAAGTTTTCACTTAGAGATTCGGACCATCAACGTCCCAAAATATGCGTGTTGCACCAGAGTCCGGCCCCCCCAACAATCGCAAAGCACCAGCGTAACCTTCAGGATTATTGTCACGTTCGTTTTCCGTATAAGTTAGACGGCGTACCCCTAATTCCGTCGGGATATATTGATCACCTTGGCTATCATTACGCATGATAGGGAATTGTTTTGGATAACCCGTACGACGATATTCAGCCCAAGCATTCATACCCTCCGGAAAGATAGCAATCCACTTTTGGACAATAATCTTTTCCAAACGCTCCTCATCAGTAGCTGCATCACTCCAATTCGGAGTAGTAGTCTCGACAGCTGCAATGTCATATTCCGAATCTAAAACATCTAAAAAATCTGCAGGTTTCTTAGAACTGCTCAGATACCCACCAATAGAAACTCCCCACTGGTCAAATGAAGTCTGAACACCTTTCACATAAAAACTCTCAGCCGTTCCATTCACATTCCAACCACGCAAAGCAGCCTCGGACAGTAAAAAATAAGTTTCAGCTGCAGGAAAAAGCATGACAGGTGTATAATCTGTAATATTTAATGCAGAAGTAACATTTTCATCCTTATATTCCGGATGCCTGTCCAACCCTATTACGCCATTACGAAGTCCTATATAGTTACCGTCATCATTGGGCAATGCCATCTGTGCCAATCGCGGATCTTCATAACCACCCAAAATAGAAGAAACATTAGCATTCAGTAAAATATCATGCCAAGACCCTGTCAATGTAGCAAGCGGATGTTTAAAGGTAGTTCCACTGATAGTAAAATTGTCACTATTATCCAGAATCAGTCCATTAACATCAGCTATAGCAGCTTCCGCTTGTCTCTTTGCCTCAGCCGCATCATATTTAACTATACGGATAGCCAAACGAAGACGTAAAGAATTGGCCATTTTAGCCCACTTTGCCAAATCGCCATTATAAACCATATCAAAATTTGCAAAAGACGCCGTTTCTTTCTTTAATGCCTCACCTAAAACAGCACTTGCATCTGTCAATTCTTCAAAGAAGAGCTTATATGCATCTTGACCAGAATCATAAGTTCCTCCAGTCAACGCATCACCATATTTAGAATAGATAATAGGGCCATATTGATCACATAAACGAGACATTGTCAACACACGGCAAATAGTATTAATAGCATCAAAATGGGCATATGTTTCCATGTCTGCAGCACATTTCTTACGAGCTTGCAAATTCGGAGACATTACCTCATTATAGGCATAATTCCAACAATAATCATTCCACCCATGATTTAAAGCAAAATGCATATTATTACCCGATGCCGCAAAACTACTTCCACTCGCCATATAACCGGAAAAGATATCAGCATTCAGATTTTGAATCAATTGATATTCCCAGCTACCGTTGCCTTTATTAAAGTAAATAGATTGCATCATTGGCAAAAAATGCATACCTATAAAATTATTATCCTGTTTCAAATCCTCATCACTCACGCCCTTAGGATTAGTATTCATATCCTCAAATGCACCCGTACAAGCCATCAGGCAAGAAGCTATTACAAAAGATAAGCCAGTATATTTCAATATATTTTTCATACTATTTAATCATTTAAAAATTAAGTTTTACATTAATGCCAAATGAACGGTTGGTGGGCATGCCAAACGAATCTATCCCCTGCAAATTATTACTAGTTGACATTAAGCCATCTGTATCATAAGGAGCATCATTTTTAAAGAAAAACAGGTTACGCCCAGTCAAGGAAATCATTGCATCCTTAATGATATTTTGCTTATTCAGCAAAGATTTTGGCAAAGAATAAGAAAGCGACACCTCACGTAAACGAATGTTAGTAGCGCCATATACGTAGTATTCCGCACACCCATTACGATTACCTACGCGATTATAAAATCCTTCTACATCAGTAATCCTATGACCTGCAAATTCTACATATCCACGATTACGCGCATCCCCAGTAGCTTTACTGACTCCATAAAAATCAAGATCCGCCTGCGTCATGGAAAACACATCACCTCCAAAACGTCCATCAATCAAAAAATAAAGAGAAAAATCTTTCCAACTCAGCGTATTACTCCATCCCAGATTAAAATCAGGGTTCGGATTACCTAACTTTCTAATTCCTCCTTTATCAACAATCGGCAACCCTTCTTCATCAAACTTAACATTGCCCTGTTCATCACGAGCAAATGAATTTCCATAAAAATCCCCAAACGAACCACCCGCTTCTAAACGGTTCTGAATATCATTACCTCCAAAAGAGAAATATCCCAGGCCATCTACTAATTCTTTTGCTTTATTACGATTATGAGAATAGTTAATATTCGTTTTCCAACGAAAATCATTCGTCATCACCGGAGTGGCACCTACCATGACCTCAATACCTGTGTTTTGAATATCACCTGCATTGACGTAATAGTAATTCCACTCAGATCCAGAAGGTGCCGGCAAGCTAAATAATTGATCTCTTGTATTCGTCTTATAATACGTAAAATCAAATTCCAAGCGATTATTAAAAAAACGCCATTCGGTACCAAACTCTATAGAACGCGTACGTTCAGGCTTCAAATCTGCAAATGGAGCAGTAGTATTAAAACTTACAGTACCATTAGAAGTCACGGAGTTTAAAGGGTTGGATGTATAAGAACCCAAACCACTACCCACTTCTGACCAAGCGCCACGAATCTTACCAAGATTCATCCATTCTGGCAGCCTAAATGTTTCATTTATAATCCAAGTCAAACCAATAGAGGGATAAAAGAATCCTTTATTCTTATATTTAGTAAAGGCTAAAGACGAAGTCCAATCATTACGAGCTGTCACATCCAAATAAATCTGTTCTTTAAACCCCACTTGTCCTGTAAAAAACACAGATTGAGATTGTGTATGAGTCTGCCAGTCACTCAATAAGCCATCATTCAAACGAATATTCTGCATTGTAAAAATGTTCGGTAGATAAAGAACACCAGTACCACCAGAGTCAAATCCTGTGCCTTTACCATAATAATCATTAATACTAGCCCCTACAGAAGCATTTACAGAGAAGTGCTCAAATTGCTGTTGGTAAGTAAAGAGTATATCACCATAAGTCGTAAGCCCAGTAGATTCATGAGCCTGGTAACGTCCATTAACTCCAGCAATAGCAGGTGAAGTCCCTGCATATTCTTTCAAAAAACGACGATCTGATATAAAATCCGCATTACCACGTGTTTGAATTGTAAAAAGCTCATTAAATTTATATTTCACACTCAAATTGAAAGTTGCACGATAACGCTCATCACCATTAGGAGCTTTGTTTATTAACCAATAGGGGTTCTGCTCCATTTCATTTAAACCACCTGGATACCAGTTCTGCGTCATCATATTACGTCCTGGATCCAATATTTGATAATTATTTTTATAATACTCAAAGCTTTCACCTCCCTCTACACCACCACGAGGGAAATGATAGAGTCCTACCAAAGGATTCATGTAATACCCACCAGTTGAAGTACGATTATTAGCCTTTTGATAAACCGCATTAATATTGGCATCAACAGTCAACTTCTTATCAAAAAAGTTAGCCGTTTCACGAAAATTCAAATTATGTTTTACCAAACTATTATTCTCAACAACACCTTTGCCATAAGTATTAGCGTAGGAGAAGTAAGTTTGCATCACATCAGTTCCCATACTCAAAGAAAGAGAATTGATGGTCGTTACACCCGTACGAAAGAAATCATTCACATAATCAGGACTACCAGAAATTTTACTTCCCCAACTACGGGTTTTACCCGTATAATCATTCTGAAAATCAGGAATGCCATAAGTAGGCGAATCAAAAGTAGTACTCGTATTAAATGTAATATTCGCCCGACCCTCTTTACCTTTCTTGGTAGTAATAATGATGACACCATTGGCAGCAGAGCTACCATACAGAGCCGCAGCAGCAGGACCCTTCAAAATATTCATACTTTCAATATCATCAGGATTCAGATTAGAAATACCATCACCACGATCTAAATTAGGATCATTTGAAATACCGCCAGTAGTTGTACAGACCGTTTCTGTGACAGAAGAGCCATAAGGTACTCCATCAATTACATACAATGGCTGACTAGTGCCACCCACTGAACGATTGCCACGGATAACCACCTTCGCAGATCCACCCAATCCAGATGAGCTCTTGTTTATCTGGACACCAGCCGTTTTACCAGCAAGTGCATTCATCATATTCGGATCTTTAGCCCGTACCAACTCATCACCATTAACTACTTGAGTAGAATAAGTCAACGACTTCTCCTTTTTAGTAATACCTAATGCTGTAACTACAACTTCATCAATGGTGTGGATATCTTCCTTTAAAGAGATATTAACAATTCGTTGATCATTAACCATAACCTCTTCCGTACGATAACCTATAAAAGAAAAAAGCAATACACTATTTGACGAAGGAACTTCAATAGAATACTTTCCATAGACATCGGTCACTACCCCTATATTAGTGCCTTTCACCATAATAGCAACCCCAGGTATCGGCTCTTTATTCACATCAGTAACCACCCCGGTCACTGTTATTTGTGTTTGGGTTATACTTTTTATAGCATTCCGTTTACTAGAAGATAATACAATATAAGACCCTTCAATGGAAAAACGCACATCTGAATCTTTAAATAAATTCTGTAAAACATCGTTGAGCGGTTTTTTAACTACATTGAGGGAGGTATTACGATGCACATTGACATCCTTATTATAAACAAACAGGTAACTAGACTGCTTCTCAATATCCCCCATGATATTAAGCAAATCTACATTGCTTTTTTTAATCGTAATTAATTGATTTTGTGATTGTGTACTTATAGCATATGCGTTAACAACATATACCAACAGCAAGAAAGCAGTAAACATAGCCCTACTGCAAATTAAGTTATGAATCTTTTGAGGTACAAAATTCATTAAAGTGTATTTTTCCATACATTTGTACATTTAAAAGGTTAAACGAACACTGATATCTTGAAAATAGTTAACTATCCCAAAGTAATTTACAAATACCTTCTTTTTCCTAATTAGAGCATATTATTTTATATAAATAATATTACCGTCCTCTGAACGAGTATATTGATAATTCACATCTTTCTGTAATACACGCAATAAATTCTCAATGCCATCTGAAATACGGAATTTACCACTAAAGGAATATTTAGATAATGAAGAAGTTTCAATAATCAACTTTACTCCATAATATTTTTCTAACCGCTTCATCAAATCAACAAAGTTCAAATCTTCAAAACAAATTAGACCTTCTTTCCAACGATAGATATCATAGTCAGAAATATCACTGACAAACAGACTATCATGCAGTGCAGTAACTTTATGATTAGGAGAAAGATGAACCACATTTTCGAAATGAATATTATCTTTCACCTTTATTTTACCTTCCATCAAAGCTGCAGAGAAAGAATGCCGTGAAGCATCAACATTGAATTTAGTCCCAAGCACTTCTATATCATATAGATGAGTGTGTACAACAAATGGCTTTTTTTCAACTGAAACAACCTCAAAAAAGGCTTCACCGTTTAACTGTACCTGCCGTACATCTCCTCCAAAAAGGGAAGGATAAGTAAATATAGAACCTGCATTTAAACATACCTTTGTTCCATCTGACAAGGTTAAGTTTACACGTTGTCCTAAAGGTACAGTAACGGTATTAACAGCATTTTCAAAAGCACTATATTTGACATTAAAGAACAGATAATTAGAGATAAATGCAATCAATAGGACAGCAGCCCACTTTATTGTCCGTTTAACTATACCCTTGTAACGATTTAGGAAACGATGTTTAGTAGTCAATAGCCTTTCATCAGCTAGCATTACAGCATCATAAAGTTCTCGTTCCTTCAGCAACAACTGATGATTAAGAGCATCTTCCTCCAACCATAATTTTATTGCCTTTTTTTCTGCTTCAGATGTCAATCCTGCAAAAAATTTATATAGGGTTTCGTTTTCCATATTGTCCTTCTTTTATATTAAAAGCAAACAACATGTTTCAATCCCTAAACTCCCTCATAATTTTATTCACTAATTAATGTTAATAAATTAATTCTGGATATATAGCAGCCAAATAGGAAAATAATCTTTTAGAATTACACGCAGTATCTTTAAGGCTTTTGTTATATGATATTCTACAGATTTAACAGAGATACCTAATTGTGCAGCAATTTCTTTATTAGATTGAGACAGATAACGACTTCGAATTAAAATGTCTCGTGTTTGTTGGGACATAGACAACAAAGCCTTGCGAACAAGTTTTTGTATTTCATCTGATAATAATCTTTCAGGATTACATGCCTCCAATGTACTTATTTTGAGCTGAAGTTCCCATTTTTCCAAATATTGAAAGCGGTTTTTAGCTTCTTGTTCCAACCTCTGATGTTTCAAACAATTAATACATTTATGTTTTACGACAGTTAACAAATAGGATGATATATTTTCATCCGCTATGTATTGCCTATTCTCCCAATAATACATAAAACTATCATTGACGATATCTTCAGCTACTTCATCTGCCATTACATAACTCTTAGCAAAACGAATAAAACGCTGACTAAGTTCTTCATACAACTGATTAAAGGCTATAACATGTTTTATTTGAGAAGACATAATTGTTTGTGTTAGTCGAGGCAAATATAGCACAAACGATTAACTAAGCAAAAGAAGAGCGAACAATTTATTCCGGAAATTTAACATGAGTTTGATATAAGATGATAAATACATTATTGAAAACTAGCAACAATACTACAAACAAAGTCTTGCATATTAAAAAACCCGCTTAAATTGTTGGAATAAACAATCAAGCGGGCTCTTGAATAATTTATATTTCAAAGATATATTATAATAATCCTTATTCTATGTATTATTACTCTTCGTACATCTTATCGATAATCTCTTTGTAGTTCTTCGCTACAATAGGACGCTTCAACTTCAAGGTATTCGTCAGTTCACCACGCTCCATGCTGAAAGGTTCGGGCAACAAAGTAAATCGTTTCACTTGTTCGTAATGGGCAAACTGCTGTTGCAGGGTGTCAATACGGGCACGGAACAGAGCCTGTATTTTGGGATGTTCCAACAGGTCCTTCATGGATTGGTACTCGATACCTTTTTCCTTTGCATATCCTTTCACCAGACCGTAAACAGGTACGATGAGAGCCGATACGAACTTACGCTCATCAGCGATTACAGCTATCTGGTCAATGTAGCGGTCGATGATAAACTGCGTTTCCAAAGCTTGCGGGCAAATATATTTTCCGTTGGAAGTCTTAAAGAGGTCTTTTATACGGTCGGTCAAATAAAGCGTATTGCCCTCCAGACGTCCGGCATCTCCGGTATGGAACCAACCGTCAGCATCAATAGCTTCGGCGGTAGCCTCAGCCTTTTTGTAATATCCCGGGGTAATAGTCTTGCCGCGAAGCAGCACTTCGTTATTCTCACCTATTTTCACTTCCAGATCAGGCATCATCTCGCCTACCGAACCCAAGACAAAATTCCGGGGAAGGAAACAAGACACAGTAGCTGTACTCTCCGTCAGTCCGTAACCCACCACCATATTAATGCCTACCGAATGCACAAACTCGCACACTTCATTGGATACGGCCGCTCCTGCCGTAGGAAAGAAAGTACCGTTCTCTATACCGATCGTTTTCTTAAGCAAGGCATATACCGTCTTTTCATAAAACTTATATTTCAGATGAAGCATCAAAGGCGGAGTCTTCCCCAGACGCAAATAGTCCAGATTATGTGCCCTTCCCACTTTGATGGCATCAAGCATCATTGCCTTCTTCAAACCAGTTTCCTGCTCAATGCGTTCCTGTACACCTTGATAAACCTTCTCCCAAAAACGAGGAACACTGCACATCACTGTAGGACGTATCTCCTTAATTGTAGTCTGAATGTCCTGTGGACGCAGATTGACACAAACTTGGGCTCCCCGCTGCAAACAGACATACGTCCATCCACGCTCGAAAACGTGTGTCAGTGGAAGAAAGCTCATGGACACATCCTGATCGGTAAGCGAAGGAATACGAATTTCATGTGTACGGAAAGCTTCCATATAATTATAATGCATCAGCATTACCCCTTTCGGCTCACCTGTAGTACCGGAAGTATAAAGAATATTAGCTATGTCGGCAGAGGAGACTTCCGCCGTACGCCGTTCCACTTCGTCATTGTAGGGCAATCCTTCACCTTGCTTCAAGAATTCATCAAAGTAGATGGAAGTCAAGTCCCGCGAATCCCTTTGAACTTTACGGTCAAAGATAATAATCTGCTGCAGCGACTTACACAACCCGAATACGCAAAAAGCAGCATCATACTGAAACTGCTCCCCTACGAAGAGGTAGCGTATCTGCGCATCATTGATGATATATTGCACCTGGGATGGCGAGCTGGTTGCATAAAGCGGTATAGTCACCACACGGTCAGCATAAGAACCGAAATCCATATATAGGCATTCGGGCTTGTTTTGTGAGAAGACACCGATGTTCTCCTGTACCTCCACCCCCAACGACAACAAAGAGTTGGCTACTTGCCGGACGGTCTGTGAAAATTTATTCCAAGTAACAGGAATCCATTGAGAGGTTTCATAGTCTCTGTACTTCAGGGCTATCTTTTCTCCATACTTCTCCGCCTGTCGATGTACCATGACAGACAAATGATGATAAGTCATAATCTTATGAATTGATAAATACGCTACAAAGGTAATGGTTTCATTTGGAACTACTTCCATTATACATACGAATTCTTCATTATATGTTTGTAACAACGCTTCTCTCCATAAAAAGATTCCCCCTCTCTGCATACCTGATATTCACATATCGGCAACAAAGAGGGGGACCAATCTTATGAAATGTCTTCTACGAAATTATAAATCGTAAATGGACAATCTCGGATATTTAGAGTAAAGATTGGGGTTCTGTAACTCTTCCTTCTCAGGAATGCGGAACAGGTAATATTTACTATTCGGAGCAAATGGAGTTTTATCAGGCAGGCTGATAATGGTATGTCCGTTCACGGCTACTTCCTTCCCATTCACGGTAATGGTTCCACTGTATTCTTTGCGTTCTACAGACTGTTGGTTACGGATAAGGTCAGTCAAGGCAAAACCTTCTCCCCATAATTCTTTACGGCGCTCTAACCAAATTTCCTTGAGTAAGGCATCACCCGTTTCTGTCACAGCCTTCGCTGTTTTACCGGCTTTCATACGTGCATCACGCAATGTCTGCAAAGCTTGCTGCGCTTCACTTTCCTTACCTGCAAGATGGGCGGCGGCCTCAGCTTTGATCAAGTACATTTCCGAAGTACGCATCATAACCAAGTCAGCCAACATATTATCAACATCCTTAAACAAGAACTTGCTATTCAGCATAGCCCAGTCTCCATAAGCTGTCTGTCCCCAATTGAATAGATCTTTACGATAATCATCATCATCGAACTTAGCTTTGAAGTAAGGATCCATATTAAGGCTGGTATAACCTTCTGAAGTAATACAGTCTTTGAAGTAAAACAGGTAACAGGGCATGTTATCATCAATAGTGCAAGACAATCCCCATATCCATTCCTTATTTGAATAGTCGTTGAAACCGCTCTTATATTCGCTTTCGCTCATCAAATAGGGATTGATGGTCAAAGCAGCCACAGCATAGTCATAAGCCTCCTGCCAATTGCGGGCATATAAGTGGGTACGAGCCAGCAAACCCAGTGTTACCAGATGGTCAATCTTGTATTGGTCTTCCTTCACATTGCCATGAGAATAATTCTCAGGGATGAGATCCAATGCATCCTCCAAATCACTCAAAGCCTGAGCATACACTTCGGAAACACTGGAAGCCGGTTTTCCGGTCAAAGCAACTTTGTCATCTGTCGGTTCAGTATAAATAGGTACACAGACTGCATTGGGATCTTTATCTATAGCAAATGAATAATGAGAAGCCAGAATCATATAAGCGTAACCGCGGGTAGCGAATGCCTGTCCCTTGATACGTGCCTTATCTTCCGCAGTTCCGGCAACATTGTCTATATGCTTCAAAATACCGTTACAGTTATTAATCGGATCATACATCAAGTCCCAAAGTACACCATTATACTCACCACGCGAATATCCGTTTGTCAGATTATAACTTCCCGAGAAGCCATAGCTTCTTGTTCTGACCGCATCTGAACCGGCAAAATCGTCATTCAGTTGAATGGAGCCTATGCCGATAGAAGCATAAGTAGAGCCTGAATTAAAGATATAATTCCATGCACCTCTCAGCACACGCTCAGCATTCTCTGTATCTTTATATACATTTCCAGCATCAAGTGAGGTAGTAGGAGTAGTATCCAAGTCACAAGATGTCACTGCACACGCCATCAAAGCAACGGCACATATATTTTTAAGATTCATCTTCATATTTATATTCTTTATTAGAGTTTCACATTGATACCGAACGAAATTGTCTTCATAGCCGGATAACGGAAAGAAGCCATACCACTGACAGGTTGTTCTGGGTCCAAACCTTGTTGCTTGCTGAATGTCAGCATATTTTCACCTTGTACGAATACACTTGCATCTTTCACAGTTAGCGGATGCAACCAACTCTTCGGCAGATTATAATTCAAAGTGATTGTCTTCAGACGAAGGAAAGAACGATCGACCAGCCAACGCGTAGAAGAAGAAGTAAACTTGCTTGTTCCGTCTTGTGTCAAACGGGGAATGTCCGTATGTGTATTTTCCGGAGTCCAACGGTTCAACAGCTCTTTACTCATACTGTCACCATTACCACCGTTCACCTTCATCAGCATGGTGATGTCATTGTTGTAGATTTTACCACCGATACCATAGGAGAACAACATCGACAAAGAAAGGTCTTTCCAAGTAAGGTCAGATTGAAAACCTCCACTCAGTTTAGGCAACGAACTACCAGCTTTTACCTTCTTGTCCGAAGTCAGGCTAGAGTAATCGTTGGTCAAGTGTCTGGTCCCGTCAGCATCATAATATGCCCATTGTGCATCACCGGTTTCGGGATCGACTCCTCCCCACTCATACAACCAGAAATCATAAAGAGAACCACCTTCTACCCACTTCTTGGAGCCTTGCCACATTACCTCTGTAGGTAGCTTAACAATCTTGTTCTTATAAGTAGTAGCATTTACAGATAATCTCCAAGTCCAGTCACGGGTCAGTACAGGAGTACCGTTCAATGTAAATTCCCAACCGTAGTTCTTCAACTTACCGATATTGGCGTCAATCGAACTAAAGCCGGAAGAAGGAATCAAGTCACGGCTAAATAACAAATCTTTAGACGCACGGTTAAAGTATTCAACAGTACCATTGATACGATTATTAAAGAAGCCGAAGTCCAAACCGATATTAAAATTCAAGTTGGTTTCCCAAGACAAATCCGGAGTTGCCAAACGGGAAGTATGAAGTGTAGTCTCTCCCAGGAAACTGCCCACACTATATAACTCCTGATAAGCATAATATCCCACATTATCGTTACCCTGAGCGCCATAACTTGCACGGAGACTCAAATTAGACAACCAGCTATTGGCTGCCTCTTCCAGAAACGCTTCCTGATAGATTTTCCAGGAACCGCCGAACGACCAGAATGTACCCCAACGGTTATCCGGATGGAAGCGTGAAGAACCGTCGGTACGTACAGATGCCGACAGGAAATAACGTTGATTATAAGAATATTCGGCACTACCGAAATAGCTCAACAGTTTGTACTGGTCACTGTTTCCACTGAAACCGGTCAAGGTTGACGCAGCATCCGGTTCATAATAACCATCAGTAATCACACCGGAACGTGAACCACCGAAATTGGATGTATTATACTCATAATACTCCTGTCCGGCCATCAAGCGAATGTTGTGCACTTCCTTAAAGCTACGCTCCCAGTTTACCACATTATTGAATGTCATACCGGTAGTGCGATAATTAGACTTGCTCACAGAACCGACCAAAGGTTCTTTTCCATAAGTAGGATTTGAATAATCATGTGAGAACTTACTGTTATAGTCAACGCTCAAAGACATCTTATAGCTCAATCCCTTGATCGGGGTTATCTGCAAGAATCCGCGTATAGAAGCCGCATCTCTCTTATATTCGTTCTTATCATAGTACATGGACTGAGCAAAATTATAACCGCTGTAAGAACTCTTACGGTACTTGCCATAGTCATAAATCCTATTCCCGTTCTCATCGCGTAAATAAGCACCAGTATCAAGATCACGTTCATAAACCGGATAGAAAGAAGGCAATGAGCGTGCAGCCAATACGATATTACCGATTGCCGTATCGTTCTGTTTCGGGTAATTCTGTATAGAATGAGTTCCGGATACATTCAAGCCAACCTGTAACCAATCACGCAAATCGGAAGTAATGTTCGAACGCAAAGTATAACGCTTAAAACCAGAGCAAATATAAGCACCCTGGTCATCCAGGTAACCCAAAGAGAAATAATATTTGGTATGCTTGCTTCCACCGGAAATACGTGCGCTCAAGTCTGTGTAATGCGCGTCCTGCGTCAAAGCATCTTCCCAACTGTCATTCCACAACGGAGTAGCACCGGCTACCAACTGGCCGTCCAGCCCTATCGGCTGTGCATATTTGGTTCCGTAAGGGTTAATACCGATAGACGAAATCAAACCGGAAGAGGCTCTTTGTGCAGCATCTTCTGCTGAATGACCATCATCCATCGCTTTATTGCGAATGGCTTCCCATTGCAGTTTGAAGTAATCATCTGTACTCAACTGGTCATAGTCACTTACCGCACGGCTTGAGAAACCATACTTGGCAGACAACTCAATAGTCGGAGCAGACTCAGCACCCTGTTTAGTAGTGATCATGATAACACCGTTTGCAGCACGTGAACCATACAGAGTAGCTGCAGCGGCATCTTTCAATACTGTGATAGAAGCGATATCCTGTGAAGATATAGAAGATAAAGCACCGTCATAAGGAACTCCATCCACTACGTAAAGCGGGGTAGTCGAAGCATTGGCCGAACCGATACCACGGATATAGATACTGGCATCTTCTCCCGGCTGCCCGCTGGTAGAAAATGACTGCAAACCGGCTACACTACCCTGCAGAGCTTTTGTCACACTGCTGACCTGGGAGGAAGCGATAAGCTTCTTGTCAACAATGCCCGCCGAACCGGTAAATGTTGATTTCTTGGCCGTACCATAAGGAACGGTAATCACCACCTCGTTAAGGGCCATGGAAGATTCCTGCAACTCTACATTAATGACACTACGTCCTTTAACAGGAACTTCTACCGTTTCATAACCTATGTAGGAGAATACAAGTGTACCTTTTGCATCCACCTTCAAAGAATAACTACCGTCCACTGAAGTAATTGTACCTTGTCCACTACTACCTTTTACCATAATGGTTACCCCCGGCATTTCATCACCTTGAGCCGTAACCTTACCTTTCACTGTGACATCCTGTGCGTACACCATTACGCACAAGAACAGGCCACATAAAAAACCAATAAACCTATTCATAAAATTTCGAAACTTGATTAATTAATGATTTATAATTACGAAAGTCATTTGTTTGCTTTTAAGCTTTCATTCAATCATGATAAGGAATGATAATCATCTTTTCACTATTATAACATTTTAGTTAAGCCCGTGCAAAATTATATATAAAAAGAATAGCATCCAATATATTAATAAAATAATAGCAAACAAATCTCAATAATGAGCAAATAGAAAGTATTTTGCCCATTAAAGATTCAAGTTTCTTCCCTTATTATCTTAAAAATTATTTGTAAGTTTGCACACCGATAACTTTTTATTAGAATATGAAATACGATATACCGACCTTAGTTTCTGATGCGACCGGATTGTTGAAGTCACTGATAAGTATTCCCTCTTTAAGCCGTGACGAAAAGGAAGCAGCCGATTATCTTCAGAATTACATAGAGATGCAAGGGATGGCGACCGGACGAAAAGGAAATAACGTCTGGTGCTTCAGTCCTATGTTCGACTTGAAGAAACCTACTCTGCTGTTGAACTCACACATTGATACGGTAAAACCCGTCAATGGCTGGAGAAAGAGCCCGTTCGCTCCTACTTTGGAAAGTAACGGGAAATTATATGGACTGGGAAGTAATGATGCCGGTGCCAGCGTAGTCAGTCTGTTGCAGGTATTCCTGCAACTATGCCGTACCACGCAAGCGTATAACATGATATACCTGGCCTCTTGTGAAGAAGAAGTTTCCGGCAAAGGCGGAATAGAGTGTGTTCTCCCGGAACTCCCTCCCATACAATTCGCTATTGTAGGCGAACCTACCGAGATGCAACCTGCCATTGCCGAGAAAGGATTAATGGTACTGGATGTCACAGCCTATGGCAAATCCGGACATGCAGCCCGCAATGAAGGAGACAATGCCATCTACAAAGTATTGGATGACATAGCCTGGTTCCGCGATTACCGCTTCTCCAAAGAATCTCCTTTACTGGGTCCTGTAAAGATGAGTGTCACAATGATTAATGCCGGAACGCAGCATAATGTGATTCCCGACCGCTGCACCTTTGTTGTGGATATCCGCAGCAATGAATGTTATAACAACCAAGAATTGTTTGCCGAAATACAAAAACACATTGCCTGTGAAGCCAAGCCCCGTTCATTCCGGTTAAGCTCCTCACATGTAGAAGAAGGACATCCGGTTGTGCAGAAAGCAATCGCGATGGGACGTGTTCCTTTCGGTTCCCCTACCCTGTCAGACCAAGCCTTGATGTCTTTCCCCTCGCTGAAAATGGGACCGGGAAAAAGTAGTCGTTCCCATACAGCTGACGAGTTTATATTTGTCAAGGAAATAGAAGAAGCGATAGAAATATATCTGGAGCTGCTGGATGGAGCCGATATCTGACAACAGACACTACCTGTTCAACCACGGCTCCGGGTTCAGCTTTTCTTTTTCCCTTCTCAATTGGAAATGAAGCACGGTGCGTCCATTGTCCGAACCATCGGAGAAGATCTGGCCGAGAGTCTGCTTGGTAGTCACATTGTCGCCCTGCTTGACAGAAGCGGAAGACAAGTTGCAATATACGGAAATATAATTACCGTGGCGGACAAGAATATTGAACAGCCCGTTCAGCTTAAAGACAGCAGCCACTTTACCATCAAAGATGGCACGGGCTTGCGCACCCGGTTTCCCTTGAATGTCAATGCCCTTGTTATCCAGCTTGACATTACGCAGGCCTTCCACAGAATACTGCCCATAATGGCTGGTAATAATATAAGCACCGGTAATAGGCATAGGCAACTTACCACGGTTGTTGGCAAAAGTGCCGGACAGTTCACGGTCAGCCTTACTCATGGTATAAGTCTCCAGCGGCGTGCTCTTCGGTTTGGAAGCTGTTGCAGCAGTAGCCGCCTTTTCATTTGCTTTTTTACGAGCAGCCGCTTCACGGCGCGCTTCCGCTTCAGCTCGTTTACGCGCCTTCTCTATCTCTTCTGCAATCAGACGATCAATACGGGCATTGAGTTGATTGGCCTCACGCCGTTTCCTGTTCAGTTCATTTTGCAATCCCCGTTGCTTCTTCCGCAAATTGGCAACAAGCGTTTTTTTCTCCTTTTCCTGCTCCTCCAGCTTTGTCTTTTCCTCTTCCCGTTCTTTCAACAATCCCTCCTTAGCCGCTTTTACCTGCTGTAGTTCCTGTTTCTTGCGGTTCACCTGTTCCTGTTTCTTCAGGACCTCTTCTCCCTGCAAACGCTGATAGGTAGCATACTCACGGACATAACGCAGACGACGGTAAGTCTGTGCCAAACTTTTCGCCGAGAAGATGAACATCAACTTCTCCTCAACAGAACGGTTCTTGTACAGATACTGCACAGACGACTCATATTTTTGCTTCTTGTCTTTCAAATCCCGTTGCAAACGCACCAGTTGCCGACTTAAAGAAGCCATTTCGCGTTCTATAGCCTCCACATCATTATTAATAGTCAAGATATAGCGTTTACGCTCCTCTATCTGCCCGGTCAGTGCGGCAAGGCTGTTCAACTGGCTGCCGACATCTTTCTTTGTCGTTTTCAGAAGAGTCTCCGACTCCGCTATCTGCTTCTGCAAAGCACCACGCTTCCCTTCCAACTCCTTGATCAACTTGTTGGATTGGGCAAGGAGCGGTGAAGCCTGGCAGAGAAGGCAGAACACAAACAGAAGAAGGGAGCAACGTTTCATCAGTCCAGTTATTAATTAAATACTATTACATAAGGCTCATCAACATTTCCAGAAGTTCCTTCAATTCCACCTTTCTATATTTACCCGAAAGTTGAGTCGG
>ERZ773200.1371-NODE-1371-length-20926-cov-4.306981_pt1 | contig 20926 bp, 16 predicted proteins | sample MGYA00581008_ERZ773200 | MGnify/ENA primary metagenome ERZ773200 (study PRJEB29015, sample SAMEA2737770) | human gut metagenome | biome: human gut; feature: human-associated habitat; material: faeces | place: China | collected 2012 ... | reverse complement strand
AATGGATGATACCTTGCTAAACCGGGACATCTCAGACACTCCTTCAGGCATGTATTCATCAGAGACTTAACAAAATAAGAAATCACGCAAAAACTCTGCGTTCTGCGGCAATTATCTTAGTTCTCTGATGACAGAACAATTTACTGTATTGGCTGCAAAATGGTTTATTTATTGCTGACATAATAAGTAATATGTGGTTGTGGAGGATTTGAAGTATGGGAAGTTTGAGCGAGTTTTAAATGTGGATCTGACGAGGGATGAGTAAATGTCAGATCTTGTAGTACAAAATTGATAGAATGGAGTTTAAGTATGATCAAGAGAATGGATTTATCCGGCGATTGGGCATTTGCCTTGGATGCGGACAAAACAGGGATCGAGCAGGGGATTTTCCGTAGTCTGCCTGCAGATACGATTACACTTCCCGGTACGACTTCGATTGCCAAAAAGGGAACTCCTTCTGACAAGAAAGAAATCGGTTTTCTGACTGATCCATACTTGTTTGAAGGTTACGCATGGTATGCAAAAGAAATTACCTTGGACAAAGATTTCAAAAACAAAAATATTTATTTACATTTGGAACGTACACGCCTGACTCGTGTTTGGGTTAATGATGTAGAAGTCGGATGCAGAGACAGCCTTACTACTCCACATCATTACGATCTGACTCCTTATATTAAGGACAACACGTTTCGTCTGACTATTTTAGTTTCTAATGTGGATTACCCGACCAAAGGCGGTCATCTGACCTCTCCGGATACCCAGACGAATTGGAATGGTATTATCGGCGAGATATCGCTTCACATATGTGATGAGATCATGATCGAACATATCAAAACCTACCCGGATACAGAGCACAAATCTGTCCGTGTAGAGATTACCACCAACAATACAACGCAGACGCAACGCAATCTGTCTGTCTGTGCCGAAGCTGAATTAATGAACATTTCCGGCAAGACAGGCGTACAAGTACCTGCTGCATATTTTCAGGACATTTTCTTCCCGGTCGGCAAAGGAACGGCCGAATTTACTTATGAACTGGGAGAAGATGCTGTACTTTGGAGCGAATACAGTCCGGTCATCTACGAACTGCACTTGACAATTCCGGGTACCGACGAGGAGAGCGTGACAACATTCGGTCTGCGCGACTTTTCCACATCAGAGACTGAATTTTTGATCAACGGGACACCGACATTCCTGCGTGGCAAACACGATGGTTTGATCTTTCCAATGACCGGAGCGGTTCCTACTTCCGTAGAAGAATGGATCCGCGTTATGAGCATTTCCAAATCTTACGGTATCAATCATTACCGTTATCACACCTGCTGCCCTCCGGACGCGGCATTTGTAGCGGCTGATCTGTTGGGTATTTACATGGAACCTCAGCTTCCTTTCTGGGGAACCTTGACCGCACCGGGTGATGAAGGGCACAATGCCGAAGAGCAGGATTATCTGATTGAAGAAGGTTATCGCATGATGGATGAATTTGGTAACCATGCTTCTTATTGTATGATGTCTCTTGGAAATGAGCTTTGGGGCAGCAAAGAGCGCATGGCAGAGATCATTACAAATTATCGCAAGGTGGATGATCGTCATCTGTATACACAGGGTTCCAACAACTTCCAGCACACCCCGGTACTATTACCGGAAGACGATTTCTTTGTCGGAGTCCGTTTTAGCAAAAACCGTTTATTCCGTGGTTCCTATGGCATGTGTGATGCTCCTTTGGGACATATTCAGTGGGATGAACCTTCTGCTGATCATAACTACGACGAAGTGATCCATCCTACAAATGCAGCCGCCGATGCCGGCAACGATGCGGAAGAGATTGAAATCCAATACGGAACCGGTGTTAAGAAAGTAAAAGCTGCCGATAATGGTGGTGTTTTGATCCCACATATTCCGGTTGTCTCCCATGAGATCGGACAGTTTGCGGTTTATCCAAACTTCCGTGAGATTGATAAATATACCGGCGTTCTCAAAGCAAGAAACTTCGAAGTATTCAGAGACCGTTTGAAAGAAAAGGGCATGTTAGATCAAGCCGATGACTTTTTCTACACCAGTGGTAAGCTGTCTGTTCAATGCTACAAGGAGGAACTGGAGGCTGCTGCTCGTACGAAACTGCTCGCCGGATATCAAATATTGGATATTCAAGACTTTTCCGGTCAGGGTACCGCTCTCGTTGGTATTTTGGATGCCTTTATGGACAGCAAAGGACATGTTACACCGGAGGAATGGGCAGGATACTGTTCCGATCACATTCTGTTAGCACAGTTTCCAAAATATGTCTATCAGGCAGGAGAAACCTTCCGTGCTAAGATGGCGATCCGCTACTACAATCCTGAGAAGTTGGAGAATAAAATTCTTCACTGGGAATTAAAACAGCAGAAAAAGATCATTCGAGAAGGATCCGTTGTGATTCCGGATGGTGCTTTTGACCTGGTAGAATTAGACGAGATAACCTTTGATTTTCCGGAGATCACGGAAGCTGCTACTTATCATTTGGATCTTAGTGTACCGGAAACCAATATGGCAAACACCTATGAGCTATACTGCTTCCCAACACTGTCAACGGAAATTCCGGCCTCCGGCATGACGATCGGTGAAGGTGCCAATGAAGTCCATGTGACGGCTGATTACGCAGAAGCCTGCGCATTGCTTCAAAATGGTCAAAAAGTATTGTATCTGCCAACCGAACTTGCCGACAAGATCGAAGGCTTTTATTGTACGGATTTTTGGTGTTATCCAATGTTCCGCGATATTTGCGAATGGATGAAGAAGCCGGTTGCTGTCGGTACAATGGGGCTGTTGATCCAAAAGGATCATCCGGCTTTATCTTCTTTCCCGGCTCACAAATATTCCACACCACAGTGGTATAAGATCGTATCGCACTGTGACTGTGCTATCTTAGATGACGTGACCGATAAGAGCTACCGCCCGATCGTGCAGATGGTTGACAACTTTGAACGTAACCACAAACTGGGTATCTTGTTTGAAGGTAAAGTTGGCGAGGGTACCTTGATGGTATGTACCAGCCGTTTAAGTGAGGTTGCCGAGTATCCTGAGATCAAATGCTTTGCAAGATCAATACTGGATTATGTGACCTCGGATGCTTTCGCACCTGAGCAGACATTGGATATGGAACTTCTTAAGCGTGTATTTTGCAAGGAAGACTAACGGTCACATCCGAATAAAACAATAAAAGATATAAACAACAGCAGTTTCCTATAAAGAAAAAAAGCCACCAAGACTTGATGAGTACCCTGTCACTGACAGGACATATCAAATCTTGGTGGCTTTCAATTTTGATACTCTTATATGTGCTTTCAACCTAATGTGAAAGAACATACCTCATTATTGCAAACTCTAATTCTAAAGTGATCGGATAAACCGCATGAATGCATTCATACCTTCGTCTGTGTTTTTATAAACACCGGCATGTTCTAATACTTTCTTAAAAACAATACCAATCTCCGTCTGAAGAATTTCATCTACATTATCTTCTGTGATCGCATCGTATTTTGGTAAAAACTCGTCTACCCAGTCTGCATGTTTTGCAAGTTCCTCATCGGCTCGAATATCTTTTCCTGATATAATGTATTCGCCCAAACGCTGCATTTCTCCCTTTAATCTTGCCGGAAGGACTGCCAGACCCATAACTTCGATCAAGCCGATATTTTCTTTCTTAATATGGTGCAGTTCCTGATGTGGATGGTACACACCTAACGGATACTCCGGCGTTGTAATGTTATTGCGAAGTACCAGATCCAGTTCAAACTCCCCGTCCCGCATTCGCGCGATCGGTGTGATCGTATTGTGTGGTTCTCCATCCGTCTGCGCATAAATAAAAGCATCTTCATCCGTATATGCTCTCCATGCCGTCAAAATATGTGCAGCAAGCTTTACCAGGCGCTCAGCCTCTTTATGACGAATACGTACAACCGACATCGGCCAATTTACGATCCCCGCCTGTACATCCTCAAAGCCCGGAATCGTCAATGTCTGCTTGATTTCCGCTCTTTCCATTGCAAATTCATAATGACCACCCTGGAAATGCTCATGTGCCAATATCGAGCCGCCTACAATTGGCAGATCGGCATTTGAACCTACAAAATAATGTGGGAACTGACGCACAAAATCCAACAGTTTACGAAAGGCAGATTCATCAATCTTCATCGGTGTATGATCACTATTAAATAGGATACAGTGCTCATTGTAATATACGTAAGGAGAATACTGCAATCCCCACTGACCGCCATCAATGGTTACCGGAATAACACGGTGATTCTGTCTTGCCGGATGATTCACTCTACCTGCATACCCCTCGTTTTCTTTACACAGCAAACATTTCGGATAAGCACTCTGTGGTGCATTTTTGGCAGCGGCGATCGCCTTAGGATCTTTCTCCGGCTTAGATAAATTGATCGTAATGTCTAATGTCCCATACTCTGTATCTGCGGTCCACTTTACATCACGCTTGATTCGATCACGGCGGATATAATTGGTATCACAACTTAATTTATAATAATAGTTTGTTGCCGCTTTGGGTGATTCTTCATACAACTTGCGAAACTTGCGGATCACGGTACTTGGTGCCGGAACGAGTGCTCCCATCAGTTTCGTATCAAATAAATCCTGATAAACAACGCTGTTCTCTGTCATAACACCACGGGAATATGCATTTTCCATAAGGTCCGCTAAAATCTCATGAACCGGCCGTACCGGCGTCTCCTGCTCTGGTGTCTGATATTCATCCAACTGCAAAATCTCCAACAAACGATTGATCACATACACACGATCTTCCGCTGCGACCAAACCATTTTTTTCCCCATAACGAACCAACTCATCAATCAACACACTGTTATCTGCCATGCTATTACCGTACCTTTCTATATGTGGTTGAGGGGCCCGCCAAGACCCCTCCCAATAAATAATATGAAATCTTTGATAGGCTTAGTGTACTTTTTCGCCCTTAATCTCGATCATGTGATTTACTGCATGCTCTAACGCATCAATGGAAGCACGAATAATATCTTCATCACTGCTTACGCCCCAGTATAACTGCTTCTCATCCTGCGTAATTCCAACATAAGCCATCGCCTTAGAAGAAGATGTCTTCGACAATGCGTGCTCCTCATATACATCCAATACATAGCTGATACCTAAGAAATCCTTGATCGCATTGTTGACTGCATTCAAACGTCCATTTCCCTTTGCCTCGACAACTTCTTTTTTGCCATCCTGCTCAAAAGTAACCTGCGTTGTAATACCATCTTTCTGCTGGAAGTGTACTTCTGCAATAGCAAAACTGCGCTTTGGCTGGCTGTATGTCTCTTCGAATACGCGCAGCATATCTTCCGGACTGAGCTCTGCATGTGCATGATCGGAAACACCCTTCATCAGGTAACCGACTTCCTCACGCATACGGTCTGGAATCTCTAATCCGTAATTCTGTTTTAATACATACGCTACACCGCCCTTACCGGACTGGCTGTTGATACGGATAACATCCGAATCATATGTTCTTCCAACATCTTTCGGATCGATCGGCAGATATGGAACCGTCCAAAGATTTTCGTTACGCTCCTCGCGATATGCCATACCTTTGGAGATAGCATCCTGATGAGAACCGGAAAATGCAGTAAATACAAGCTCACCTGCATATGGCTGACGCTTGGATACCTGCATTGCTGTCAAACGCTCATACGTATCTGCGATCTCCTGCATATTGTGGAAATCTAACTTGGAATCCACACCATGAGAATGCAGATTCATAGCAACAGTTACTAAGTCTAAATTACCGGTACGTTCACCGTTACCAAATAAAGTGCCTTCCAAACGGTCTGCTCCTGCCAATACACCAAGCTCCGCAGTTGCCACGCCAGTACCACGGTCATTGTGTGGATGCAGAGAAAGAACAACATTATCACGGTATTTCAGATGTTTGCTGACATATTCAATCTGGCTTGCAAAAACATGCGGCATTGCATTCTCGACAGTGGCAGGGATATTAATGATCGCCGGTGCATCTGCCTGTGGCTGCCATACATCCAAAACGGCATTACATACTTCTACTGCATAATCTACTTCTGTTCCATGGAAACTCTCCGGGCTGTATTCAAAGCGGAAGTTACCATGTGCCTCTGCAGCAAGCTCTTTTAACAGTTTTGCTCCGTTTACTGCAATCTCCTTGATCTCTTCCTTGGATTTACGGAACACCTGCTCTCTTTGTGCTACAGATGTAGAATTATATACATGAACGATTGCATTTGGTGCACCATCCACTGCTTCAAATGTCTTGCGGATAATATGTTCTCTTGCCTGTGTAAGTACCTGAACCGTTACATCATCCGGAATGAGATGCTGATCGATCAGTGCTCTCAAAAAAGTAAACTCTGTCTCGGATGCTGCCGGAAAACCGACCTCAATCTCCTTAAATCCAATCTTAACCAGCATCTTAAAAAACTCTATTTTCTCGTCCAGGCTCATTGGCTCGATCAAAGCCTGATTGCCATCACGTAAATCAACACTGCACCAAACCGGCGGCTTATCAATTGCATCTTTCTTTACCCATTCATAGCAATCCTCCGGTGGCATAAAATAACTCTTCTGATACTTTTCAAATCCTTTCATAAATAACCTCACTTTCCAGACTCCCCTTTGAGTCCTTGTAATGCGTTGCGCATCTGTGTGCATTCTGTCAGAGTTTGTATAAGGATCAACGTGAAATTCTTTCGTAATGTAAAAAACGTCTCTATATAATATAGAGACGGATCATCCGCGTTACCACTCTTATTCATGAAAAACATGCGCTCACAGGTACATCAACAACTTGTCAATACCTTTCCCCTCTAACGGTGGGAATCCGTCCTGATCTACTAAAGTTCAACCGGCTGCTCCGAGACGAGTTCGCCATATCACTTCCACTGCTTCGCATCAACCAACAGCTTTCTGCATTCCATTCTATGGTTACTACTTCTCTTCTTCGCATTTCATCAAACATCATACCACATACATTCTAATTTGAAAACCCCCAATTTTTATCATTGTATCTTCCAAGTATGGAATTTTTTTAAGGGCAGCTTTCAAAGAAACTCTCAGACTGCATTTTTGATAACATAGCGTATTTTTGGTATTGGCATAATGTGGATTATGGGGATTGTGTTGTAAATAGAAATGTGCTAGTATAAATCCCGTCGAGAAAAACACAATATATAGTGTCACCATGACATTTTTCGAACATTATATAGTACTTCTAAAAATCCGAGAAAGTATGCATATCCACGCAGTCTGTGTGCTTTCCTCGATTAGGAAGCAAGTCTGAATGGAGGAGGTTGCATTCATGAAAATCATGAAAAGAAGTGGCATTGAAGCCGATTTTGATGTCACCAAAATATCAGCAGCGATCAAAAAAGCAAACTGCGAGGTTGCCGCTGTTGATCAATTATCAGAAGAACAGATCGAGGAGATTTCTACTAATGTAGAGAAGATTTGTTCTGACATTGGCCGAACTCTCGGCGTCGAAGAAATTCAGGATCTTGTCGAGGATCAGATCATGAACAAACGTGCATTTGTGTTGGCACGCAAATACATTACTTACCGTTATACTCGCGCCTTAATCCGCAAATCCAACTCAACCGATAAGCAGATCTTAAGCCTGTTGGAATGCAATAATGAAGAGGCAAAGCAGGAAAATTCCAATAAGAATCCTACCGTAAATAGTGTACAACGCGATTATATGGCCGGTGAAGTCAGTAAAGACATTACCAAGCGTTTTTTGCTCCCAGAGGATATCGTAGCCGCACACGAACAGGGCATTATACATTTTCACGATTCCGATTATTTTGCACAGCATATGCACAACTGCTGTCTTGTCAATTTGGAAGATATGTTGCAAAACGGTACTGTGATCAGTGAAACCATGATTGAACGGCCAAAGAGTTTTTCAACTGCCTGCAATATAGCAACGCAGAGCATTGCACAGATTGCCAGTTCCCAGTACGGCGGACAGAGCATTTCTTTGGCACATCTCGCCCCATTTGTGGATGTCAGCAGACAAAAATTCCGACTGCAGGTGCGTGATGAGTTTGAAAAAGCGAATATCGCTGCTTCCGAAGAACAGATCAATAATGTAGCAGAACAGCGTGTGCGCGACGAGATCAAGCGTGGCGTACAGATGATCCAGTATCAAGTGATCACGTTGATGACAACTAATGGACAAGCACCATTTGTTACGGTATTTATGTATTTGGATGAAGTTCCGGAAGGACGTCTGCGTGATGATCTTGCACTCGTAACGGAAGAGATCCTTCGCCAGCGTATTCAGGGCGTTAAGAATGAAAAAGGTGTATATATTACTCCTGCTTTTCCAAAGCTGATCTACGTATTGGAAGAAGATAATATTACCGAAGGCAGTAAATATTGGGAACTAACCAAACTGGCAGCAAAATGTACGGCAAAACGAATGGTTCCTGACTATATTTCTGAAAAGATCATGCGTAAATTAAAAGATGGCAACTGCTATCCTTGCATGGGCTGCCGTTCCTTCCTGACTGTTTATCATGACGAAAACGATAAGCCAAAGTTTTACGGTCGCTTTAATCAGGGCGTTGTCACGATCAACTTAGTGGATGTTGCCTGCTCTTCCGGCAAGGATATGGATAAATTCTGGCAGATTTTTGATGAACGTCTGGACTTGTGTTATCGTGCACTGATGTGCCGCCACAAGCGTTTATTAGATACGCCTTCCGACGTTGCTCCAATCCTTTGGCAGTACGGTGCTCTCGCTCGTCTGAAGAAAGGTGAGACGATCAATAAACTGCTATATAACGGATATTCTACGATTTCTTTGGGATACGCCGGATTATGCGAATGCACCAGATATATGACCGGACACAGTCATACTGATCCGGAATCCACTCCATTTGCATTGCAAGTCATGCAGCATATGAACGATGCTTGTGCAAAATGGCGCGAAGAAACCAACATCGACTTTAGCTTATATGGTACTCCGCTAGAGTCCACCACCTACAAATTTGCCAAATGTCTGCAAAAACGCTTTGGCATTATCGAAGGTGTGACCGACCGCGGCTATATCACTAACAGTTATCACGTACATGTAACTGAGGAGATCAATGCCTTTGATAAATTGAAATTTGAGGCGCAATTTCAAGAATTATCTCCGGGTGGTGCGATCAGTTATGTGGAAGTACCGAATATGGAAAATAATATCGAAGCCGTATTAAATGTTATGAAATATATTTATGATAATATTATGTATGCGGAATTAAATACCAAGAGTGATTATTGTCAATGCTGCGGTTATACCGGTCAGATTCAGATCGTCACTGATGAACATGGTAAGCTGATCTGGGAATGCCCAAATTGCGGCAACACTGACCAGAACAAAATGAACGTTGCAAGACGTACCTGTGGGTATATTGGGACGCAATTTTGGAATCAGGGACGTACCCAGGAGATCAAAGAACGCGTGCTGCATTTATAATATTTAAGATTCCGGGCGGGACTCCAGATCACGGCTTAAAGCATCCAAATAATGAATGAATATTTGGTTTGATGTGCGTATCTGGTAATCCTGATCCAGTTCGTGACGCAAAAAGCTTTTGCGTCCCCCTTCTGCTGCACGATCCCAAAAGCGTTTTACATCGCGAAACGGTACATAGTAATAGGCACCGGCTTCCTTAAAATAGACGATCAAAAACGCAATGCCATCTTGCCGCTCAAAGTCCTGCATATACTCCATCTGATGCTCATGGATATTTTGCAGGGCAAAACGCTCTCCGGCGCATTCTTTGGCATCAAAACAAATTGGCACCCCCTGCACATTCCCGATATAATCTACGGTACTTTTTTGTTCAAAATATGCTAAGGTGATATGCCGATGCTCTTTGTCGATATTGATCGGCGTAATGGGCGTCGGTATTTTTTGTACTAATGCCAAATGCTCTTTGCGATATTGTTCATTTGTCATATTAAGGGCTTCCTCTAACATAGAGCCTCGAAGTCCTCTTGAATTCCAAGATGGCATAATTCTCTCAACTCCTTATGAATAGTGCAATATGATCATTTAATCTCTATCCCTAGTCTGCGCACTATCTCAGCTAAATACTGTTCTGTTCCGTTTCCATCCCTAGTCTGCGCAGTACCTGTGCAAAATTGTCTGGGAGTTCCGCTTTCCAAACATGTTCTTTTCCATGTGCCGTAAATATAAGCTGCCAAGCATGCAGCAATTGCACTCGCTGATGTAACTGCTCTCGGTCGAAGGTAGACGCTCGTTTCGTACTGTATTTAACGTCCCCCACCAATGGATGACCAATGCTTGCCAAATGAGCACGAATTTGATGAGATTTACCTGTGATCAGATGCACCTGCAACAGGGTAAAAGATTCCCCTTGATACACCCCCTGTTGAAGCGGCAGGTATTCCGTTGCAATCGGTACACTGTTAGGGCCGGGCTGTTGTCTTACTGTCACTTTATTGGTTCGACTATCCTTCTCTAGGTAGCCTTTCAAATACTGCTTTTTTGACACACTTCCATGAACAACACATAAATAATATTTGCAGATTGTACGTTCCTTGAACCGCTTATTCATGTCCTGTAGCGCACGTACCGTCTTTCCTGCTACGATCAGGCCGGAAGTATTTCGGTCCAAACGATTACAGATTCCCGGACGAAACGTGTCATCAGCAGCATTATCTGCCAAATAATCTGTAATCTGTTCAACGATCGACCTGTCATTTCTGTCCGCTTTTTGGGATAGCACTCCAACCGGCTTATTAACCACCAAAAACTGAGCATCCTCATAGACAATTTGCAACGGCGGCAAGTTTCTGTCATAGTGCCCCTGCTGCAACTCTATTTTTCCTTGACGTGCACCCTTTTCCAGCCTCTTTGCCTGTGGCATCTGTTGTGCACCATTAGTCGGTCTCTTTGCCTGTGGCATCTGTCGTGCACCATTAGTCGGCCTCTTTGCCTGTGACAGGTGTTGTGCGCCCAAATCAACTTCTTGAGCTTTCTTCCCTGACCGAAAACCATCAATTGTTTCATCCGCAAGAAACAATTTTATCTGATCGCCGGTCTGAATCCGCTCCGACCCAGACACTTTTTTCCCGTTTAACACAATGTTTTTCTTGCGCATCATCTTATAAAAAAAGCTTTTCGGAGCATCCGGCATATATTTTTCCAAATAGCGATCCAAACGCTGTCCTTCCTCGCGTTCAGAAATTATTACTTCTCGCATAATAGCTCTCTGCCCTTTCTCTCGGTTATACGATCAAAGATCGCAGGTAAGATTTCACATGTTCCAACTCTTCTTCCTGATCCTCCGTACATTCCGGAATGGAATCAATTCTTGCTAACTCCTGTAAAAACATCGCCTGCTTCTCCACGATCTGCACTTTATACTGCGTTCCCCAGTTAGCAACGCCCTTGGACAAATACTCTCTAACATAGGATAATTCCTGTTTTCCATTGCCCAATACGCCAATCACTCGTCCATTACCTACTGCCAAAAAATCTAAATGCATAATCTTTTCGGAAGAAGTGATCACCAGATCTGTCATCAGTTCCATCCTCTCCGGCAAAGCTTTTTGCACCTTTTGGTATTGTTCCTCGGTTACAGAATGATACGGAAATACCACAACAAAACCAACAATCTGTTTCACGATCGGCAGTACCCCTAACACTGCGATCACCGTAAATAAATTCTGTCTGGACATATGATTCAGCACCAATCCCAATACATAAATTCCAATAGAAATAGCACTATAAATAATTGCTATCGTAAGGGTTCTTTTCTTTCTATTGTTTATATAACCGAAATCTCCACGTTTCGCTTTCATCCGTTCCTCCAATCATATCTTGTAATTACTGCATGCGCCATCCTGCGTAATATTTGTTTTTTAGCATTCCATTCTGCATATATTTTCCCCAGCCTAATGCAAAACCATCTACACATACTAACACATAATTTTCCGTCTGCTTTAACATCCCCTCATTCAAAACAGTCACATCCTGCAGTGTCTCTCCTTTCAGATAACGGATCACATCCTGTTCTTCGGAAGATAAATTCACATACGGAAGCTTGTCCTTATCGCAAATAGAAAGTGCAAGCTGTATGGACGGCTCAAATCGTTTCTCGGCGCTACCCACGATCAATCCCGTCTGAATACAGCGAAGCCCTTTCCACGATACGGATCCTTCCATTTCTAACGTAAACTGTTTCTTGCCGGGAATCAAACGATACCTCTCTGCTCCGGGAGCCGATAGACATCCTGTCCACCAAGTCGCCTTAGCCGCAAGATCGTTATCTCCATCCATCCTTCTGCGGTCTTTTTTCCCGGAGAGACGTTGTTGTCTCGTACCGTCATATTTTGATCTTCGTCCTGCTCCAGAACTTTGATGTTTTTTCTCTGCCATACGAAAACCATGATCATGCACTCGCTCGGCAAGGGAATTTTCCTGCTCCGCGGAATTGCTTTCCTGCTCTACAGCCGACGAATCTCCTTTCTGCAAAAGGACAGCGAAATGACCCTCTCCCACTGTCTTATGTGGGAAAATTCGAACACAGCGAGATAGCTGCTGCCGTTCCGCTTTTGTCAACGCGGCATCCGTGATTCCGCTGCAAAATCCTTCTTTGCTTGGCACCTCACAAACGTGCATATCCGGAAATTGCCGCAAAAACCACAATATTTTTTTTTCATCTTCTTCCGGCGAAAAAGTACATGTGGAGTAGACCAAATATCCACCTTCCCGAAGCATTTGATAAGCCGCCTTCAAAATATCCCGTTGGATCGGAGCATAATATTGCGGTCCTTTTTCTTCCCAATCCTGTACCATATGAGGATCTCTACGAAACATCCCCTCTCCGGAGCATGGTGCATCGATCAAAATACCATCAAAATATTGTGAAAAGGACTCCTGCAAACGTTCCGGCTTTTCCGCTGTAACGACTACATTGACCGCCCCGGCAATCTGCAAATTCTTCGCAAGTGCCATTGCCCTGGAAACACTAATATCATTTGCAACCAATTGACCGGTTCCCCCCAGCTTCGCAGCCAGCTCTGTCGCCTTGCCCCCCGGTGCTGCACAAACATCTAAGATTCGATCTCCTTCATGCACAGGCAGGATCGATGCCGGTATCATCGCACTGGGTTCTTGAATATAATACAAGCCCGCATAATAATAAGGATGTTTGGCAGGATTACATTGCTCATCGGTTGTCAAAAAGCCTTTCTCCGTCCACGGTACCGGCTTTGTCTTAAACGGACAGATTTCCGCCCATTGTTCCAAAGAAATCTTAGCCGTATTGATTCGTATGGCAGTCTGTGATCTCTGCTGCATACTTTCTATATATGCGGAATATTCCTCTCCAAGCAAGTCCTGCATGGCTTGTTGATATTTCTTTGGTAACGTCATTGTAACCGTATCCTTCCTTTCTACCGATACTGTAATCCCCGCATAGCAACACCTGACTATCAGGTATTACAAGCTGGATTTTCCTTTCCAGCAACACTGCAATCACTTATAAGAGCATTGTAAATATTCACTGTGCCAAATACCATAGTATAGGATATGGATCCATACTTTGCTCTCTGCCATCCTTCGCAATATAGATTCCAAAGTGCAGATGTACCGCGAATTGACCACTGGTCCCTTCCGGTCCATACCCGGTATTACCCATTAACCCCAAATAATCGCCCGCTTTTACTTTGCTGCCTTTGCGCAGATCAGGTGCATATTGCTGTAAATGTGCATAATACACATAATATCCCTGTTTGGAACGAATACCTATACGGTATCCTCCCAATTTCAGCCAGCCAATTTGTTCAATCACACCATCACACACAGATTGAATCTGTAAGCACCCCGGCTGATCTTTGGAAGCCATGATATCTACACCCTCGTGACTTCTTTTGCCACCAAACGTTCTCGGTGCCCCATAGCCATCCTCAAAGTCCCAAGATACTTTACCTCGGCGATCCTTTCGCACCGGAAAGCATTCCATATCACGAAGCAACGCTCTGCTATGCGAAGATATATGGTTATGCTGCATTAACGTCTGATACTTCAGCAAGTTGTTCTGCCTGCTCTGCCAATTCGCAATATACAGCCCCATATAGCCGATCAATATAACATACACTGCAAAAACAAGCCATATCTTTCGTATACGGATCTTATTTTTGTTCATAGGAAATTATATGCTTTCTATGTTCGCATATGCTTTCCGGCTACACGATTATTCAAATGATTCCTTACATATTGCGGTTTTTCTCAGCGCAAGCATGCATTGCGTCCATGACGATTCCGCGAAGCCCGCCTTGCTCTAACACACGTACCGCATCAATGGTTGTTCCCGCCGGTGAACATACCATATCCTTAAGCTCACCCGGATGCTTTCCGGTTTCTAATACCATTTTAGCACTGCCAAGTACAGACTGTGCAGCGAACTGATAAGCCTGCGCACGAGGCATTCCCTCCGCTACAGCAGCATCTGCCATGGCTTCAATGAATAAGAAAACATATGCAGGAGAACTTCCACTAACCGCAATAACAGCATCCATAATCTTTTCGCTGATCACTTCTGCCTTTCCAAAGCTCTCCAAAATATCGCATACCTGTTTTAAATCCTCTTCTCCAACATTTGCATTTGGACATACCGCCGTAATTCCTTCACCAACTAACGCCGGTGTATTTGGCATCGTCCTAACAATCTTATGAGATCCACCAAATGCCTCTTCTACCCAGGCAACGGATTTGCCTGCTGCAATCGTAACAATAATCTGCTCCGAAGACACAACATCTTTGATCTCTGCAATTACCTCCGCATAATAAACCGGTTTCACTGCAAGCACGATAATATCTGCTTTTGCAGCCTCTTTGTTATCTAAAGTGACATTCACACCATACTGTGCTGCTACCGTGTCAATCGTCTTTTGTGTCGCTGCCGTTGCAATGATTTCATTTTTAGGCAATAAACCTTTACGCAGCACACCACCGATCATCGCCTGTGCCATATTTCCAGCTCCAATAAATGCTAATTTCATGTCTCATTCCTTCTTTCTGTCCAAGCCATTTTCGTGCATCTAAAACCTCTATAAGGCTCACTACATAGTAGCACAAATCCCCTATGACAGGCAAGCATCCCACAGTGCAGCTGCGATATCAATGCCATGGCGCAATTTCCATAGAATCCATATATACCTGTGTAAATTTTGCCTGCTCTGCCAGTTCAATATGATGTATGTCTGCGATATGCTCCTGCAGCATATCTATAAATTTCGGGTCACATAACGCTTCGCCTGCTCCTTTTCCCGCTGCGTTCCCAACAAAAATGATTTTCTTATCATCAATAGAAGGTAAGAGTCCCATCTGTTTTGCACTGCCCGGATTGACAAATCCTCCAAAGACACCAGCAACGTACAGCTCCTGTATGTCCTCCACTGACACCACTGCCTGCTCTAATAACAACATCATGCCGCTCTGTATCGCTGCTTTCGCTAACTGCACAGAACGAATATCCTGCTGCGTCAATACAATATCGTCATACAGAACAAATTGTCTTTCTCCCTTAACATCCGTAGTCAGACAGTCCGCAAATGGTCTGGCACTGTTTATCTGCATCGCTTCTTCACCAGAAAGCAGGCAGCCATCCGATGTCATCACTTGATGGCGGCGCAGAGCCGCAAGAAGATCTACCAATCCGGAACCACAGATCCCTATCGGCTTCTGATCATTTTGTTCTCGAGTAGACACCAAGGTAAGCTCGATATTGCCCGCACCACGAAACAGTTTCACCGCATTAATAACCCCTGCTCTCGCTCTCCTGCCATGCGAGATCCCTCTTCCCTCAAATGCCGGACCTGCGGCAGTAGAACACGCATACAGTGTTCCTCTGTTATTTAACAGAATCTCTGCGTTCGTTCCCAGATCAACCGCTAATTGGATTTTGTCCGCATCCCACATCCGCAAATTTCCAAGCATTGCCGCAGCATCTGCGCCAACATGTGCCGCTATGCCAGGCAATACTGTAATGGCTAACGTATTCCAGTCTTTCCAGCCAACATCTTTCCCCAATAATGTATAGCAGCCTTCATAAGCTGCCGAAAATGGAGCTCCCATCAGACCGGTAACGTCTTTTTGCAAAAAGAGATGACACATGACCGTGTTTCCTACCACCGCCATTTGAACCGGTACAGTCTGCGCAAAAAGTGACTTCCATTTACAGATCAGTTTGCTGCCCATTTGGAAGATCTGCTCGCGTATACGCTGTACCAAAAGGTCGCCTCTTCCCTCTTTGACATGCATAAGCCGCATCATAACATCACTGCCATAGGTTCCCTGTGCATTGTCTTCTGCTAACGTTGCTACCAGCTCACCATAAGAAGTATATAGATCAACTACCACCGTTGTCGTTCCAATGTCTACTGCCAGCCATGGATCTCCTCCCGTTTGAAACTGCGTATCTATCGCTTGTCCTATTTTAGCACTTTCGCGTGTAGAATTCTTTAAGATCACCATCTCCTGTCACCTTCTTTCTATTATTTTCTATCTATGTAAAAGGTAATGCCCATACTTTTCATTGTTCTCGTCACACTCTAGTTTTTATTTGTAGAAAAGAAAAGAGGTCGTTCCACACGACCTCTTTCGCTCATTTTTACTCCATTGCGCCTTACTTAGCGTAATCGGTTACTCTGGAGTGATAACCTATGTCAAAGTATTGATTTTACTACGTTTTGATGTCGTATATATTTACAAATTAAAAAGTTGCACCAATTCTGCACCACACACCTAAAGCACAATGGAATCCATTTTTTGAATTTCAGTCAATAATTGATCATGCGTCACGTGAACATATAAGTCCATCGTGGTGTTGATATTACTATGCCCAAGTATCTTCTGTAATGTCTTTGGTTGAATTCCTTGCTCTATGCATCTAGTTGCAAAAGTATGGCGAAGTGCGTGCATATAACAATGGGGGAATTCTGCTTCATGATTATATTTTCGGTCAAAATTGATATTTTTAACAATTCTCACCATCATCATTCGCAGCGTAGACGCACTAACCGGATTGCCGTTACGAGTAGTAAAAACCAATGTATCCCATTCTGTGCTCCAATTTGTGCTTTTTGCTCGCAATTTTTGCTGCAAGGCTTGCTGACTTTCCAGTATCTTAACAGCTTCCATTGTCAGTGGTATTGTTCGTATACTGTTTTTAGTTTTCGGAGAGCCAAAATAGAATCCTCCTTTAGCCGAATCCTGTAACAATGTACGTCTTACCCTCATTGTCCTTTGCTCAAAGTCAATATCGCCCCATTGAAGACCGCCGACTTCACCGACTCTTAACCCTGTTTCTAGAACCAAGCAATATGCATTAGAATATAATGTATTCTCAGCATACTGTTTAAATGTTTTTTGTTCTTCTCTCGACAGGACTCTTCTTTCGGCTTTAGCAACCGGTTTCATTTTCAAATTATCTGCCGGGTTTTTAAGAATGTATTCATTCTCAACGGCATATTTGAACATATCATGCATTGTAACCTTAACAAGATTGATTGTCCCATGTGAATATTTACCACAATCAAACATTTGATTTAATAATCGCTGGCAGTGTATTGGCTTGACATCAGCTAATTTCATCTTACCAATTGCGTCTTTGATATTAAACTGATATCTGCTTCGATATTGGTCGGCGGTATTATCTCTTACGATGTCTATTTTATAATTCGACATCCAAAAATTATACCATTGATCTACCGTTAAATCATTAGTAGTTAATATGTGTTTTGTGTACTTCTGAGACATCAACCATTCTTTCGCATCTGCAAGTTTAGTAAAGTTTTTTTCAATACGCTTACCGTTATTTGTTGTTAAACGTGCCTGATACCGACCATCCTTTCGTTGGCTTAATCCAGTGCCCAGTTGTTTTCCTGTTAAGTCTTTACCCATAATACACTCCTTTCCATGGGAAAAGACTAAGTTCATAGTAATTATATCACACGACTTAGCCTTTTACAATTATATGTAACTTTTGGTCTTGAAGAATTCCTCCAATTGTTTCCTCTTAAATAATATTGTTTTCCCGTTATGTAATGTATAATCATTTTTATTATCTTTAGCAAGTTCGTACAATTTATCCCGACCGATGTTAAAATATACACTGGCTTCTGAAATGGTTAAATTAAATTTTTCACTGATAGGTATTATTTGGGATTTGTCTTCATTCACTTTCATTGTTTGGATCACTCCTTTGTTTTGCTCTTCAAATTTTATTTTGTATATGATAAAATAACACCAAGCAAACTGTGATTACATGACCACATTGTAGTCCATAGCACGACAGAATGCTTGATATTATTTATCATGTGGAAGTGCCAATGTAGAATAGGCACTATTCTTTGGAAATAAATATCTAGCCCATTCGGGCAATGCATTTCCCTAATGTTATGAAATTTCTACAGAAGGGAGGGTAGAATTGTTAGTAGTACTAACACAATTTTTTAAAGTCTTAGGTTGTGCTGGGTTATGCTACTTTGGATGGTTGTTTCTAAAATTAATAGTCACAATACTAATTTGTAGACATCCTGAACTCAGTAATGAGAAAGTAAAGTACATAACTCGTATGATAGCCAAAGACAAACACCAATCTAAATAATTCTATTTTGTATATGCCATTTATTTCTTTTTTCCCTGCCACACTCTGAATATGGGTGTGGCGTTTATCTACTACAAATTCTACTGAACTCCCGTGCTTCCAATACCGCCTCGACTATGCTCATCTAGGTGTTCAACTTCCTCAAACTCGATTACCGGCTGTACTTTCTGAATCTCGAACTGGCAAATACGGTCATTTTTATTGATCGTTGTATCTCTCAGCGCAATCGCCGGAAATCTCCACTGGTCTGAATCCCCACAGTACGATCCGTCAATTTGCCCAACAGAATTTGCGAGAATAATACCAAAATTCTTGTATGTACTGCTTCGTGGATACACATTCGCCTTGTAACCGACAGGCAACTTCATTCCAACGCCGAGTGGGATTAGTTTGTATTCTCCTGCTTTCATATGTACTGTTTCTGCCGCCCTAAGATCAATAAGATCGCCCTGTGAAATCTTTTCAATCTTATCAATGTCTTTGTCGAAATATTTAATCTGAATTTTTTCCATTATCTTTCTCCTCCACTGTAATAATTTTGCCATCTGTTTCTATGATGTTGTATTTTGCTGTAAGTTTGTTATAACTAACTGTATTATCTACTATAATTTTGTACTGCTTAGGGTGTGGATGTACTCCTTGTGCGGCGACTATAAGTGCCAATGCCATAAATACGACTCCGGCTAACAACGCATCAAATTTTAATAGCAATACACCTCCTAATACAATCAAAAACAAAACCGTTATGATTACAATTATGTACTCTTTGTTAGTCACTGCCGGTATCGTCTGTAAAATTGTTACTCCGTCCATGTGTTATCTCCTTTCTAGTCACAATATAGGACTAATTTATTTTGAGTGAGAGATTGCTGCACATCAATTACACGCTGGTTTTTGCTGCCTCGCCATTTTAATGTCACATCTCTCTCTTCATCTATATATTCTCCGTCAACAATCACATTTACATTAGAAATTATCTCCCATCGTTTTGACCAAATATCAGGTATTCCACTAACTTTTTCATATTGTTCTTGTTTTACAATCTCTGATATTTGATATCCTGTATACAACCAGATAGTTTTCTCAGGGAAGGAAATACGGATTTCATCAGAATTATCGTTCTCTGAAACCCTTAATTTATAAGGGTTTTCACGATTATCATTTTGAGGAATTGGATATTTTTCTCGGATTGTCTGTATTAAGTCCAAAACTCCATCAAGATTTTGCTCTGCCAATGGTTCTCCCCCAAGAATGGACACTCTTTTAATATATGGTCTATCTATTAACTCTAAAAATTTATTTTTTGTTTCTTCTGTCCACTCCTTACCACCATTAAAATCCCATGTTTCAGGATTAAAACAGTTTTTACAGTGTGGTTTTTTGTCACATCCTTGAACGAAGAGGGAGAGTCCAACTCCCTCCCCATTAGAAATATCTATAGAACGAATCTGTGCGTATCTCATTATAAATCCTCCATATATTCTATGTCGTCCAAATGATAAACACGATCATGAATGTCACCATATCTACCCTGATTACCACCATTTTTTGCAGTACCAATATAACCACAAACTCTAAATGCTATATCCATTGTTGTATTGTCAGTATTCCCACAGCTAGGACATTCCCATTTAAGTCTATTATTTTCGTCTGATACAAGAGGAATATCACCATCAAAGCCACATTTTTCACAATAACAACTCTTTGTGTTAATCTCCGCATACATGATGTTGTTATAAATAAATTTAATAACTTCCAATATAGCAGGAATATTATGACTCATGCTTGGTACTTCTATATAACTAATTGCACCACCCGGACTAAGTTTTTGGAATTTTGATTCAATTCTTAGTTTTTCAAATGCTGTAATATGCTCAAAAACCGGAATATGATATGAATTTGTAATATAATTTCTATCAAATCCATCTAATTTAATGAAAACATCTGCTCCAAAACGAGACTTTAAACATTTTGCGAACTTATACGTTGTGCTTTCTAGTGGGGTTCCGTATATGCTATAATCAATATTTTCTGCTTCTTTCCACCGATTACACTTGTCATTCAACGCCTGCATAACTTGTAATCCGAACTCTTCTCCTATTCCCTCATCAGAATGAGAATGACCGGTCATAAATTTTACACATTCATAAAGCCCAGCATAACCAAGTGAAATCGTAGAATAACCATCATAAAGAAGTCTGTCGATTTTCTCATGTTTCTTTAATCTCGCATATGCTCCATGTTGCCATAAAATA
>ERZ773200.1365-NODE-1365-length-20978-cov-9.160206_pt1 | contig 20978 bp, 20 predicted proteins | sample MGYA00581008_ERZ773200 | MGnify/ENA primary metagenome ERZ773200 (study PRJEB29015, sample SAMEA2737770) | human gut metagenome | biome: human gut; feature: human-associated habitat; material: faeces | place: China | collected 2012 ... | reverse complement strand
GTAATCCTTTACCTAATAGTGAAGTTGATACACTTGTAAACGAAGAGGAAATCGGTAAGTTGTCAAAGAGTGCTAATACTTATATTCATGATAATTGGTATAAGGATGCTGTTATTGATTTTAGACACAAAAACTTAACCAATATGTATGAAGATGTATTTAATAATGCATTGGAACAATTATCAACTTTTAATCCATATAACGATACCGGAAGTAAGGTCGATTATATTTCTCTTGAAACAAATGGAGATGGATATACAAATTCTATAAACGTTCCTACAAGTGAAGAAGAAAAAGGAAATGATTACTTTGGAAATAATTGGATAGTCAGTTATTTTGAAAAACTTGGAAAATCAACGAATACTGATGATAATGACAGTGAAAAATTGAGATTTTTTGATATTGAACTTTATACTTCTGGTAATTACGAAAACAATAATTGGAAGTTGATTGATGTTTCAAAAAGTAAAGCTGTTCAATCAAATGTTTTTGCTAAAGACTTTAATGATATTTCTAATGATTTAAGTGAAAACTACAACGTGGGTAAGGAAAACTTTCCTAATAACATTACCGTTAAAAACTGTTTCAGTGACTTAATCAGCGGTAATTTGTTAGTGAAAGTTACTGTTAAGGAAACTGTTCCACCTACAACTATTAATGTTCATTATCAAGACAAATTATTTGAAAACGGTAATGATTTTAATACTTCTTCATTTGATTTGTATTATGATAAGGATGAATCAACTGATGTTAAACCCATAGATTCATATTCAAACCAAGAATTGACTGCCGATCTTGATTCCAAAGGTAATTATACTGTATTTCAAGGTAAGACTTATACAAAAGTAACATCGTTTACAAGAGATGATTTGAATAAAAAAGATAAGATTCAGACTGAAGTAAGTGTAAACAATGTTACTTGTGGTAATTTAACAATACCAAGTTCTACATCTCAGTCTTACAAGTATAATATCAATAAACATACAATTGATTTGTATGTACAAAAAGTAAATAAAAAATACAATGAAACGCTTGTTTTTGATATCAATAATAATTCTTCATCGTCAAATGCCAAATTAAGAATAAATGATAAAAGTTTAACACCTTCTGTAGAGAAATTTAAGATTGAGGCTGAATCTATATTTGGTAACAAAGTTACAAAATATTATGAAAAAAAATTAAAAGATGATGGTATTACACATAAAGAGTCTGATTATACATTTACACAAAATTTCAATTATTCAGATTCAAATGTAAAAGGATACGATGATAGTAAGTTTTCGTATAAACCAATTACTGATAAATCTATTACAAATAATATTAATAATACAGAATCTGAAAATAATATGTTACTTTCCAATATGTTCAGATCGGAACAAAAGGCTATAAGTACAAGAAAAAATGGCAGTGTACGTTCATTATATAATGACCTTAAATTAAATACTAATTGGTCTTATGATGACTATAGTGTTGATGTAAAATATTATACTCCGACTATGCTGTATTACTATATTGAACAACATTCCGGTACAGGAAGAAATAGTTTCTTAACAAAGCTTAAAAACCCTAATATTTCTGAATCTGATGCATTAGATATTTTCTGTAAGATATTTAATGTAAAAGATGAAGATAAAACTTTCTTTAAGGAACATATTAATGATTTGCTGTTTTATGCTAACTATAAAACGTATTTACAGAAATCGGATATTATTTACGATTATTACTGTGATAGCACTGTTGGTTATAAAAGACATAAAGTAAAAACCGGATATGAATTTCAAAAATCATACGAGTTTTATAATAAGGATTTTGTTAATCATCAAGTTGACAGCAATGTATATTCCTTTGTAAGAGAATTAGCTCGTAAAGGTTATGATTATAGTCTTGAAGCTAATAATACTGCTATCAGTGGAAAAAATAATATAACTATTGATTTAGGCAGAGGCTTTTACAACACTATTGGTAATTTATATAGCAGTGATTCTCAAACTGATATTGAAAACAATTTCGGTGATTCTTATTACTATGCTATGATTACTGTATCAGATGCGCCAAAAGTCACATTTGATATGAATTTACCGTCAAATAATTTTACAAACGGTTGTTCAATCAAAGAAATATTAAGTGACGGAGATTTTGGCAATAATGTAAAAATTACTGATGGTCAATTTACTTTAAGTGCAGCTAATATGTTAAGTCTTGATTATATAACGGTGTTCAAACCTATTACAATTCAAGATATGTTTTCTTCGGAATCATCATCTGTTGATCCAGATGAATTAAATGAAAACGGTGATTTGATTAACGCTTCTGATGATTCAAATTGTGATGTATCTAAGTATCAAGCAATAGGTTGGGGTTCGTCACGAGACTTGACCAATAATAAGCATTTAATCTATATAAAATCAGACCAATCTATTGATTGGGATTGGATTGATCTTGAAAATGTACCTTCATATTCCCTCAAAGACTACGATGGAGACTTTGCTCATAGTTATAAGTATTCAGATATACTTTATGCGAATAAGCTCTTAAAAGCATTTTTGGAAAAGAATGCTGAAAAGAATTCTGAAAATCATTATACTCTTTATCTCAACTGGGTTGGTTTACCTGAAATGGAAAATAATGATAAGACCTATACGTTAGATGAAGCAGAAAAACTTGATTTTTCAACTATTCTTAATCAAACAACAAAATTCACTGCTTCAAATACCCAAAATGGTACTGAAATGAAAAATGTAACTGCTTTAAAGAATTATTCAAATCAAAATGAATTTGACAAAGCTTTAAAATCTCATATCAAAGGTTTAACTGTTGATAACGAGAACGGTGCAGGACTTGAATTTGAAAGCGGTACTATTGCCGGTAAAACTTATACTTCAATTGATGAATTTGTTAAACGAATAAATTCTATTGATGAAAATTATTTGAAGGAAAATGGTGAAGTTTATGTGGATGCTGCTAATAATGAATTCTATAAGATACCTTGTACTTATAACATTTATTATTGGGATGATGAACACAATGATTCATATAAATGGACCGAAGATGGTGAAAATAGGAAAGTAACTGTCAATTCTCCTAAGATGCACGCAGAAGCTATTACTTTTTGGGTAAGTGAACAAAAAGATAATGGTAAAGAAATCCGTTTCATTAGTGCAAAATACTTTGAAAACAGCAAAAAAGAACTCGTACCTTATGAGGACGGTGGCTTAAAAGAAGGAAGTAAGTGGAGAAATAACCAAACTTTACGTGATGAATTAAGAGAAATTCTTAATTTTAACAGTGAAGCAAAATCATCTCTTAAACCACAATATGATTTTACTGTTTCTGAAAAGGAAATTAAGGACATGAAGAAATTTATCAGTAATTATACTGATAATAACGGAATTGATAGCTATTGTGATGATAAAATGCTTGAAAGCGTTTACAATACATATATAGTTAATCATTAAGTAAATCGGAAATAGCCTGAGTTTTACATTTATTCAGAAAGAAAAATAGAAACAGCAGCAGGATTTCTGCTGCTTTTTCTTTGCCATACAATTGTAAAACATATGCGAACTTATTCATATTGACATTGACACTCATTACTCTCTGCGGTATAATTAAAATATAGAAAAGGAGATAAAACTTATGAAAACATTGAAGAAATTTTTAGCAGTCACATTGGCTACTTTAATGATTTTGTCAATAACACCTATTAATGCTTTGGCGGCTGAAAATTGCCAACATGAGTGGGAAACTCTATCGTCTGAATACATGGGCGATATCAAAATAGACGGTAAACACTATTGTAGACTTAAGCATACTGAGAAATGCAAAAAGTGTGGAACTATTACTGAGTCTGAAGAAAAAAACGAACATACTTATATAAAAAAAGTATATCTTAATTTTAGCAATCCCCAAGAAACTTCTGCTCGTATTAAAAGGTATTATGATGATATTGTAGATACTGATCCTAATACAAACATAACTTACGAATCTGTTTATGGAGTTATAAATAATCGTTGCAATAATAAAAATGGATATGAAGCATATTATTGGGTTTGCGGCGATTGCGGATTTGAGGATCCTGAAATAATTATGAGCTATGATAAACACAGCTTAACTTCCAAAACCAACGATGATTATCTTGCACCAACCTGTGTCAAAGAAGGTCATGAAGCAAGTGTCACACGGACTTGTACTGTATGTAGATCATCTTTTACTACACCCGGAAAAACCATTCCGCCAACAAGTAAACACACACCTTCAACAGCAAGGGATGAATTTGGAAAGCTTTCTTTAATTAATATTACACCAAACAGTTGTACTGAAAGCAGTAAAATTACTTTAACTGATAGTAAGGGCAATTCGTATAACGATAATGATAATTTTTGTATTGAGTGTGGCGAAAAATTAGGAATTACCGAAGATCCTGCTTTAGGACATAATTTATCTACTGTTGTTTCAAATGATGGTAAAACAACTACAACAACTTGCAAAAACAAAACTAATACGTATAAATTATATATTAATAAAGCCATTGAACAAGGAAATGAAGAAAACAAAGCGATTGAAAACGGAGAACCTTATTCGTCAGTTTTTGATTTTGATGTTTCGTTTGATAACATAAAAGCAACTAAAGCTACATTTCAATTTTGTTCGGATAATTCAAAAATTAATAGTGATGAAAAAATCATTATTAATAAGTATGTAATTTCTGATTATGTCGGATTTCAATTCTTTTCAGCAGACACCGGAAAAGCAGTAAAACTATTTCAGCTTAAGGTTGATAACCCTAACGATATAGAATATTCTGTAAGTGAAAAAGATATTCACGGAACTTATCAGACAACTATTACAATTACATTTAAAGAGCCGACAAGCACATTAAGGTATTCGTTAAGGAATAATAAATATTTCAATTCAGGTAATAATTGTATTTCAGTAGAATATGAAAACTGTAATTATAAAAAAGTTACCGAAACAGAACATAATTATGTTGAAACAGCAAGAAATGAATCTACTTGCACACAAAAGGGTAATGTAACATACACTTGCTCAAGATGCGGTGATACATATACTGATGAACTTCCTCTTGCAGAACACACACCTACAGTAATCAATAAAGTTGATGCTACTTGCTCAAAGGAAGGCTACACCGGTGATACTGTATGCTCAGTATGTAATGCAGTAATTTCAAAAGGAAGTACAATTGAAAAGTCAGCTCACGATTACGATAAACAAACAGTTGAGCCGACTTGTACAGAACAAGGTTATACGATTTATACTTGTAAGAACTGTAATTACTCATATAAGGGCGATTATACGGCAGTTAATGAAAACAATCATACTCTTAAATACAATGTGAATAAAAAGGCTGCTACCTGCTCAGAAGAAGGATATACAGGTGATACTGTATGTACTGCTTGTGGTAAAACGATTGAAAAGGGTAGCGCTATTAAAAAAGTTCCTCATACTTATATAACTACCGTTGTAGAGCCTAATTGTTTTGAACAAGGATATACACTTCATAAGTGCTCAGTATGTAATGATACATATAAGAGCGATTTTACACAGCCTGATGAAACAAAACACGTTGAAGTAATTGATAAAGGATATCCTGCTACTTGTACAACAGCCGGTCTTACAGACGGTTCTCACTGTTCAGTATGTGGTAATATTATAAAAGAACAGAATGTTATTAATCCACTCGGTCATGACATTAAAAAATTCCCGGCAGTTGAAGCAACATGCATCAGTGAAGGTAAAACAGCCGGTGAAAAGTGTATGAGAGAGGGCTGTGATTATGAAATTAAGCAGACAGTAATTCCTAAATCAGATTCTCATGTATGGGATGAAGGCGTAATTTCCACAAAGGCTACTTGCTCAAAGGAAGGTAAGATTACATATACTTGCTTGATTTGTAATAAAACTAAAACATTGACGATTGCTAAGCTTGAACATTCTTTTGGCAATAATAGTCCTCATTGTTTGATTTGTGGTGCTGACAATCCAAATTATGTAGCACCTACCGTTCCTTCAAATCCGACTACAAAACCGTCACAGCCGACTACTAAGCCTATTCAACCAAGCGTAACACCAAGTACACCAAATAACAACACAGTTGCTCCTACGCAGCCTACATCGGTCCCTACAAACACTGTTACTACAACAACGGCACGTAAAGTGTCAAAGCCAAAAAAGACTAAAATCAAAAAGGTAAAGGCTGCTAAGAAGGCATTGGCAGTTACTTGGAATAAAGTATCCGGTGTAAAAGGTTATCAAGTACAGGTCGCAACAGATAAAAAGTTCAAAAAGAACAAGAAGACTGTTACAATTAAGAAGCAGAAAACCACTAAGACAACCGTAAAGAAGCTTAAAGCTAAGAAAAAGTATTACGTAAGAGTAAGAACTTACAAAACTGTAAAGGGCAAAAAGGTTTATTCTTCTTGGTCCAGCGTAAAGAGCGTTAAGACTAAATAACAACACAAAAGAGACGGCTTATGTCGTCTCTTTTTGTTGTAAATAAATTTGTTATTTTTTTGTAAATCAGAAGTCAAATAATATATATTGATTTTCAACTGATAATTTACTGTACGTAGTTGTTGATTTCTTGTAAGAAAAGGCATATAATATAAATAACAGAGTTGCCCGAAGTTTTTTACATTGGGGACCAGCCGAGTTTTATACTCGGCTTTTTACTTTTTTGGAGGAGAATTATGATGTAATTGAAAAGACCTTATACTTATTATGAGCAAATAGATAAAATGAAAAGTCATGATATGATTCTACCTGATGATAATGAAAATACAAAAAATATTTGTTGAATTTTTTTGGGATACACTATATAATATTATTATAGAAGAAAAGTAATATTAGTTTAGAAGGGAATGATATCATGCTTGAAACAATTAGATACGGTTTAACAAATGATTTTATTAAATCACTTAATGAATCATATAAGGAAGATAATAATATTAAAGAGGTCGTAGCTAAACTGTTAGACAGACTTGGAAATTACAATTATCCTGTTTTGGTTGAAAATATATTAAAATCAATGGGATTTACTCTTTATTCTTCTAAAGCTTTACAACCGAATGTTTCAGCTTTTATAGCTGTTGATGATAAAATAAAAAAACAATTTAATACTAATAGGGTAGTGGCAGTAAATAAGTATGATAGTGTTGAACATCAAAGATTTGCTATTGCTCATGAGATTGCTCATTGGATTTTTGATTGTCCTAATCGTAGTAGTTTTTATAGTGCTTATGATACTAATGAAAGTGGTGACAATCCTTCTGAAGTTAGAGCTAATAAATTTGCTGCCGAATTGATGATGCCAACATCTGATTTTATTGATTATGTTAATAAACAACGTGAAGAAAAGTTATCTAATAATGAAATATTAAATAATGTTTCTAAATATTTTGGCGCACCAAAAACCGCTGTAGCAAAAAGATTTATAGAAACCAAATTCGGATTTTTGTTAGAAAATACATTGTATGAATATGAACTAAGAGGATAATTAACAATTTATGAAAAAAGATGAAATTGGTGTAGCTTTGTCGTGCCTTTCTGATGCAGAAAGAATTAGAGATGAAGAAACTTTAGACGATAACAAATATCTAAACGAGGCAAACAAAGGCTTTTCTAAACTACTTATCCATTATGTAAATCGAGTTGAGTCATCCTTTGACGATAATAAACCAAGAAAAAAAGAATATTATGATTTATTTAGGCAAATATTTATTGTGTCTTATGTGGTATTTGTATTATCACTTATAGTTTGCTTGATTTTATATATTATATTTAGAGATGCAATTCTATTTATATTATTGCTTCCGCCACTTATTGAGCTTCTTTCGACAACTATTATAATTCCAAGAATTATTGCTCAATATCTTTTCAACACCGACGAGGACAGAAATTTGTCAAATATTATTAGTAAATTGGAAAAATACTATGAAGATGTAAGACATTATTCCCGAAACAAATAACTTACAAAACTGCAAAGGGTAAGATTATTCCCAGCACGGCATTTAAAACAATTTTTTTACTTATTGGAATTGCTTTTTCTATTAAAGTTTTTTACGATATATTGATTTTGTTAAGAAAAATATATAATTAATTGGGGTATATGTTTTCGGATATATACTTGATAGAGTCGGATTAATCTGGCTCTATTTTTTTGCAAATTTTAGCCACAAGATTATTTCTTGTGGCTTTTTTGTTTTTTAATTTAAAAATTATATGCGCGATAATAAATTTGAATGATAGTATTTTGTGAAGATTTTATTGAAAAAGTATTGATATTTATTCTTTTTATACAATTGCACCAAACTTGACAATCTACTGTGAAAACCAAGCAGTAGCAGACCTATTCAAAGACGGAACAAATTACAAATCAAGTATAACAAAAATTTTTGTTGATGCCACAAAATTTGCATAAAAATAGCACAAAAACAGCACAAAAATAGCACCGTTACTCATTTTTACGGTGCAAACAAAAAACAATTAACTTTTTGTGAATATTTCGATTATTTTTAAATTTTTTTGAAATATTCGCGATAAATAATATAGAGGTTGAAAAATCTCATAGATACCAAGAGTTATTTTGAAGAATATGGCACATTAAATTACAATATTGATTTTAATATTGTAATAATCATCGTAGCTATCATTAAATAATTACTGATTACTTCTAAATATTCTTTCATAATAAATAATTCCTTTCTTAATAGTTGAAAGGAGATAAGTACATGAAAATTATGCTCTTGGTATCCTTATTAAGTTTATCATATTTAGCAATAAGTGTAAATACACAATTTGCTAAATTGGTAATGGAACAGATACCAAGAGCTATTTTTGAAGAATAAGCATTAACCATATTAGGCAAGTTCAAGGAAAATTGATTATCTTATTACAAATAATTGTAAAGTTTTAATTATCACAACAGCAATTTGTAAGTAAATTAAAACAATACTTAAATAGTTTTTCATAAGTTTCTCCTTTCTGAAAGGAGATTAGTACATGAAAACTTTACTCTTGGTATCCTTGTTAAGTTTATCATTTTAATTTATAAATGTAAATGATTTTATAAAAAACAAGAGGGGATATAAGTGAAAAAAATTGTACAAGAACAAGGAACAGTAATACTTGTAGTGTTATCAGTTATTTCTTTAATAGGAATAATTGTTTCTATGACAGCCGGTGATAACCCTTTAAAAGAAAATATATATGAACTTTTACATTCGATACCATCACCGGAAGATTAATTATTAACTGAAAGGAAAAAATTATGGACGATAAAAATTTGAATAACAATGAAACAAATGAATCCAAACAAGAAACCGAAATGGAAAAAATGGTCCGACTGCTTGAAGAACAAAAGAAAGCCGGCACAGTAAATGAAAAGAAAGATGAACCGATTGTCCGAGAAACACAAGAATCGGAAATAGATGTTCAAAGTGGTGGTTTATGTATTTTGTCAATGTTAATACCACTTGTTGGTATTATTTATTACATAGCAAAAAAGAAAAAAACACCTAAGAAAGCATCAGCTTGTCTTAAATTTTCTTTTATAGGCATTGTAATCGGAATTGCACTTACACTTGTCGTTAATTTTGCTTCAAAGAAATTCAAGACTGTAAGCAATACAAAAAACAATATGTATGTAACTCAGGTTGATCCAACAATGTCAACAGAAAGTGATGATACAACCGATGAAGATGAAACTACTACTAAGGAAACTACAACAAAGGGCCCTGAAAAAATTGTTTCATCTGAAACCGAAAATTACAATAAAGCAATCATTGCAGGAAACACAATCACTTTTCCATGTTCTTTTGATAAATTCAAAAAGCAAACAGAATTTGAATTCATGTATAATTCAAACGCAAAAGATAAAGTTGACGGAACAACTGAGACTTGGATTACCGGCACAATAAACGGACAGACTATAAAAATTTTATTTTACAACTCAAAACTCAGCGCTAAAAAAACAACCGAATGTGAAATTCTTGGTGTGTCAGCAAACACTGCTATTGCTTCAATCCCTGTATTAAATGGTACTGAATCAATTTCAGTAGGATATAATTTCGATTATTTATTAAAAAATATGCCTAAAGCAGAATTTAAGAGTGACCACTTTTCGGTATATACAGACAAAAATTATAACGAACTAAAAGTAACGGCTGAGAATGGCATTGTAACTAACATTGAATTAATAACGAATCAAAAATAGGGAGAATAAAAAATGAAAAATATAATTAAAGAGTTTGGCAAAGTTATTATAGTAGCACTTGTAATTATATCTATTATCGGTGTTACGGCAGGATTAAGCATAAATAATAATAGTGTTGTCAAAAGTTCTATAACTAATTTAATAAAAGGTTTACCTGACTCTGGTGGCTTAAATAACAGTGGAGGTAATTCCAGTGGTGGTAATACAAGTGGAGGTAATTCCGGTAGCAATGTTGATTATGGTAAGCCTCTAATTGTAGGTGACTTATCGGCAACCGCAGATGATAATGTTAAATTTACATTATATGATTCGGGTGTCGGTGTTTTAAATGGTAAGGGTAATGTTATTGAAAATTCTGATTGGGCTGATTACGATTTGTCTTGGGATTATATAGCTATGTACTTATCTAATTGTGATGATTATGATAATTACTCAGAAACTGTCTATGATGACGTTCATGATGAGTTCAATATGCTTAAAACAAATAATTCTAATACTATTAACAAGTTAATAATTGATGAAGATGTCAATTTCCCAATCGGTCTTGTAATATCAGGACTCCCAATTACTGACCTTGAAATCAAAGGAAATGTATCTGCACCGTTTTTAGAAATTGCTGATGCTAAAAATTTGAAAAATATTAATATCGCTAATACAGTTAATATTGAAAGTTTTGCAGGATTTAACAATGGAACGGCTAAACCTACAATAGATAATATTGATTTCTTGCAAAATGATAGTTTTAAATATTGTAAAGGTGTGCCTGATGGCTATACTGGTTATTATGCAGATAATGGTCGATCTTATTTAGGAAATGTTGTTAATATTTATGTTCCTGATAAATTTACAAATAATACATTTGTTTCCCCATTTTTAAGTAAATCCAGTATTGTTAAAAACATAACTTATGGCAAAAATTTTAAAACAATTATGGATTATATATATTCAGACTCTATTGAAACGCTAAGATTCAAATCTAATGATAAATTCGTTTTTTTTGTTTATAACGACAAGCCATTGTGTTACAGAGCAACTTCGTTGAAAGATATTTATCTGCCTGAAAATATTGTTATAGCAAAAGATAACAAAAACTTATTTAAAATAAATAATACTGTTATTATTCATTGCCCTAACGAAAAAGTAAAACAAATTGTATTGGCTAACGGTGTTATAAATCCTGATAATGTTGTAATAGATTAAGGAGAAAGTATGTCAATAATTGATGAAATGTCGGTTTCAAATATTGAAATTGACAATAGATATAACGGTAATTTTTATAAGGGCTTATTGTGTTTAAACAATAAGCCTGTAGCAAATTTTGAGTATAGTGAAACTATGAAAACCGGTTTAGTTATGTTTAATTATAATGTATTAAAACTCGGTAACGCTTTAAATTATTGTTTAGAAAGTCCTAAACATATAAAAGAATATATGGCAGCTAAAACCAAAGACGAAAAAAATGAAAACAAGTTTTATAAGATGATTAACGAATATTTTGAAGAAAATAATCTTGATAAAAACAATTTAAGCTACATATATTCAATACTCATAAATAAATATTTTAAAGAAAAAGAGGTTGAAAATGGTTCTTCTTGTAAGTAATAAATGCGATTTAATGTTGAATTATTCAGATTGGGTGTTTAATCGTTTAACAAACGGTAGAATAAGTAGACCGGCTAAGAACGGCACTGAAAAAGCAGTAGACTTCACACCACAAAATGTGGATTGTGTTGTATTTAAAACGCGAAATCCGATTCCACTTTTAAACAAAGTAAGTTCACTTCAATATCTTAATTACAAGTGTGTTTATGATATTTATTTAAGCCCTTATGATGAAACGATAGAACAAAACATTGGCACAAAAAGAGAAATACTTTTTGCAATAAGGAAACTGTCTGACAAAGTTGGCTCAGATAAGGTATATTGGCATTATTCACCATTATTCTTATCAGACAAATATACAGTTGAATTTCATCAAAAGTCCATTAAAAGCCTTTGTAGAGCATTAAAAGGCAAATGCAAATCTGTTATTATTGATGCATTAAAGCCTACATATAAAACACAAGTTGATTTTAAATTAATTGACGGTCAAGAATATGCAAGATTTATTTTTAGTCTAATTAATATTGTGACTGCTGAGGGTTTTGACGTAATTGTAAATTTTGATGACCAAAGTGACAAACGAGGCTATTTTGTTGATATGATTTATGAAACTTATGGCATAGATACCTCAAAAAAAGCTTATATTGATTTAGGTATGGATGATGCTTGCTGCGGTAATTGTTTGTATTGCTCAAAAAGAGACAATTTTAAAGCAGAAAAGATATTGTCAACACATAATCCAAATAATTTGAAGCTTGACGGTTCATCTAAATTACTTCCAAGAAAATCAAAAACAAAAACTAAATATAACAGTAAAAATCAATATCAACTATCTATGTAATATAGTTGACAAGTGATGAAATTTGCGTTACTATAATTATAGTAATTATTATATTTTAATTTTATATTTGTAACATTCAGTAGTATATCCTCTTGGAGATACTACTGTTTTTTTATATAAATTTTATACAGCACACCGATAAATTTATTAACCACGAGTTAAGAGTTTATCGGTGTTTTTTTATTTTCTACAGAAGTATATTTTTACTTCTGTTTTTTTATATATTTTTTCCATTTTAATAAACACTTGAAATTAAATTTATGCTCATCAAGTGTTTGGTTGTAAGGGCAAACAACAGGAGGTAGTAAATATGGAAAAAGATAAAAAGGTTGAACAATTCAACCGGCTTAAATCTTATACCAAATACCAGTGTGTTGATAAAAACACCGGTGAAAAGTGTAGGTTTATGAAAGAAAATGACACAACGGCTTTTGTATATGCAAAGGGCAAACGAAATCGTGGCTGGAGATATAACATTGAAGATTTCTTCAAACGTTATGACATGATAATTCCAACTGCCAAAGATGTAGACAAGAAATGGCACAGAAAAATCAAAAGTGTTATTAACGCTCTTGAAAAATCAGGCTTATGGCAAGACCTTAAAGCTGACTATGAAAATCTTTATAAGATGACATATTCAGACAAAATGCTTATCAATGATTTATATTGGACTATGCCGTTTGTAAAAACAGATGAAGAAATTTCTCAATATAACAAAAAAATGAGTGTCTTTATTGATAAGTATCCGTTTTTGTTTTCATCAAAAAGTGATAAAGGACTTATCTATATAGACACATTTTATATTTGGGAAATGTCTGAAGTTAAAACAAAATCTATGTACTTCGGTTGGCAAAACAAATTATTCAAAGAGCAAATTCAAAATGCTCTTGATAACAAAGAAAAAATCACAAAACAAGCAAGAGTAAATTACGATGTAACATTTGAATATGAACCGGATAAAAATAAGGCATGGTATTCGGAAGAATATCGTGGCTGTGGTAACGGTCATTATTATATTGCTCTTAATTCGTCTATGGCTCTGTTTTGTGAAAATGACTAACGGAGGTGTTTATTATGCCTGAAATATGGAATAAGAAAGCATCTGACAAAGAGATAAATGCTTGTAAAGGTAATTACTGTGGTTTATGTAAAAACCAAGATAGATGCCTTACTCTTTGCTTTGATAGAACATTAAGGCAAAGGGTTGATGAGTATTTATACAATTTAGAAATTATTTAAAGGAGAAAAAAATTATGACTATTACAAAATTTACAACAATGGAAACCGGCAAAACATACGAAACACCACTTATGGTAACTGAAATCAATGAAAAAACAGGCAAAAATGGCTCTGCTTATCTTGATGTTAAGTTGTCTGATGGCAATAATGCAATCATAGCTAAGTGCTTTAATATGACTGTTGCTGATTTTAGTGCAAAGGTTGGGGAGGTACTTGATTTTAATATTTCTGTTGAGGAATATAACGGTTCACCGTCATATAAAATTACAGGATTTAAACCTTGTAATGAAAATATTAATAAAGCTGATTTTGTTATCAGTGCACCTATCCCTGCAAAAGATATGTATGATTACATTTACAAAACATTGAAAAATCTTGAAAACAAAGATGTTTCAGATTTAGGTTGTAAAATCTATGAAGAACTTAAAAGCAGATTAATGTATTGGTCTGCTGCTAAAACAATGCATCATGCATATTTAAGTGGTCTTCTTTATCATACATACCGTATGGTTGCCGCCGCTGAAATTCTTTCAGCAATTTATCCTTCTTGCAACAGAGATTTAGTTATTTGTGGCTGTGCTCTTCATGATATCGGCAAGATTAAAGAACTTAGTACCGATAGTCTTGGAAATGCTACATACACAATTGACGGAAGCTTACTCAATCATTCACTTATCGGTATAGAGTGTGTTAGTTATTATGCTAATGAACTTGGTACAGATAAAGAAGTGTTGAGAAATTTAAAACATATTATTGCATCTCATCACGGAGAGCTTGAATATGGCGCTATTGTTAAACCGGCAACAATTGAAGCAATTATTGTTTCTCAAATTGACTACCTTGATTCAAGAGTAGAAATGTTTGAAGAAGCACTTACTAATGTTGATGCAGGTTCAATGACAGAAAACTATGTGGCTGGTGTACACCTTTACAAGCCAAATATTCAGGTAAGAACAAATGAGGGATAACTTTAAAGTAGGTGGTTCTCTTGACCTTGGGGGAACACAAATAAAGGAGTTGCCTGATAATCTTAAAGTTGATGGAATAATCTTTATGCCTGACGGTACAAAAATTGACAGTTAAAAGGAGATTACGTTATGAAAATATTTAAAAATATTGAACAGGTTTCAGATAAAAAAAGTCTTTATGAATCTTTGTCTGAAAATAGTTTAGAAATTATTGATTCTGTTCTTGAAGCATATAACAAAGGTGAAATTGATATAATTATCCCAAGGACTGATGACGATGAACCGGATTTTGATGGTGAATTTACTTTGAATATTGTAGATGATACTTATATCGAAACAGGTTGGGAATTGTTAATTTTAAAATGGGTTAATGATTATGAATATACAGACTATTTAATAGAATGTTTTGAATAAAACTGTAAACGAAGCTAAGGCAGAAGTAGAAGCATTTGTTCAAAACAAATTGAATTCGATTGCACTACAAACCTTAGCTCAAAACAATGAAAATCTTTTGGAGGAAAATTAAATGCGTTACATATTGGAAATGGACTTATATCCTGATGGGGATTTTGGCTTTCCATTTCTCGTTCCATGTGGATTAATTTGGAACGATAACGAAGGAAAATATTCTTTTAAAAAAGAATATTCAAACAGAAAAACGGCTGTTAAAGAAGTCAATGAAATTTGTTCTTATTTAAAAGATAATGTTCATGGTTGGGATTATGTTGTTGACGGAGTTCGTTTAATGTTCAAAGAATTTCTCAACGAACTTAATTCAAATACTTCTAATGAGAATTTGTCTATTGAAAACGAATATGTTCACGAGGAAATGAGTGGTAATTATGACGGTACAGAAATTACTTTTTATTCTGAGCCTGAATATTATTATGATTTACCTTGGACTGATGAAGAATTAGACATAATCATCAACAGTAAAAACAGCCCTACTCAAAAAGACTTAAAACAAGCAATTTTAAATCTGTATAAAGAGAAGGAGTAATATGTTTTTAGCAGAAAGAGAAAAAAACAGAAGAAAAGCATTTGAATATTTTGTTGAAAAGATAAAAAAGCAAAATAAAGATACGATTGTTTTTGGCAATGAAATATATCAGTTTACTACAAAAAGGGGTAAGGTGTATAAATATTTGCCTGTAAGTAGTATTGAAAAAGCTATTGAAGACTATCCAAACAGCAAAATTGAAAGATGCAACGGCTTTGTTTTTGTTTTAGTAAACGAAAATTGATTTAAGGAGGAGTCAATTTTGACTATTGTAGAAAAAGTAATTAAGCTTCTTACCAATTACGGTCAAATGTCACTTTTTGAAATTTACGATGCCTTACCCGAACATACGGAGGCATCTATAAGAGGTAATATTAACCGTTATATTTCAAAAAAAGGTAAAGAAGCTTTGATTAAAAGAGTAGACAAAGGAATTTATTCCGTTGTTGAAATTATTTCAGTAGAAGAAAAAGGGGATAAGAAGTATATTTCTTATCAAAACACTTTCTTTACTGATAACGGTAAAAACGAACTTTGTGTATTGCACAAAGACTTTGAAGTTCCTGCTGATTCTGAAATTGAAGTCGGATGCTATCAAAGAAATCATATATTTGTATCATACGATGATTTGCAAAACCATTTAGAAAGTGTGAAAGCAATATTCTATAACGGTGATGCAATTGAGCTTATGAAACGAATTCCTGATGAAACATTTGACTTTTGCATTACTGACCCACCTTACAGAACAATAAGCGGCGGTAACGGTGGTAAAAACTCTCCAAAGGGTATGCTTTCAAAAAACGATGGTAAAATCTTTGAATTTAACGATTGTAACCCGAAGGAATGGATTCCACAGTTATTCAGAGTGATGAAAAATGGTACTCATACCTATATATTTTCTAATCTTATTAACTTATGGGAATTCCACGATATAGCCATCAAAGCAGGATTTAAGGTACATAATCTTTTAAGTTGGGAAAAGAACAATGCAAATTGTTCTCGCTGGTATATGCCTAATTCAGAATTTGTATTATTCCTTTATAAAGGCAAAGCTAAGGCAATTAACAATTGTGGTAGCAAAAGGATACATCATTTTGATAACATTTTAGGCAATAAAACACACCCGACTGAAAAACCGTTAGACCTTATTAAATTTTATATGGAAAATTCATCAAATGAAGGTGATTTTGGATTTGACCCATTTGCCGGTAGTTTTTCTTTGGCAAAAGCAGGACTTATGCTTAACAGAAAAACATTTTCGGCTGAGATTGACCCAAATTACTACTATTTCCATAAAAATCAAATATTAAATTCAATTTAAGGAGAAATTATGAAAAATATGCTTGAAATCTTATCTGTATCAAAAGTTGATAAGAAAAAGATTGCAAAATTTTTAAAAACAACACCTGCTGCATTAGATGAATTTGAGAAATCTTATCAGATAGCATCTATGAAAGAAGCTGAAGAATCTGATAATTTCTTTGATATTAATTCACGACAAGCAGTATCTAAATTGACTCAAAGACCTTCTGAGACTTCTCAGAAAGTTGAGCAACTAACGCAAAGGATTGTTAATGAACTTCTTGCAAAAACAGATAACAAGTACCTTACAGACGGCAATACAAGAGCTGTTACAATGGAAGATATTGAATCAGTTCCGAAAGAACTTCAACCACAGGTTGCCGGTAATCTTATTAAGGTGGATATTGACAAACCAAGTTATTTACTGGCATTTGACTTGCTTAGAAAGTACAAGAAAACAGGTAGCATGAACACATATCATCTGTTCAGGCAAGGTTTAGATATATTAGACCTTGACCCTATATTGTATGAAGCAATAGGAATGAATCCAAATAGCATTGGATATTGGTTTCCTGCATTGAAGAATGCGGTTGATAATCAAGATTTCTTTAAAGTGCCTGAGACAAAAATTATTAAAGTTCCTTTACCAATATTACAACTTACTCGTTGTGATTTTATGGAACTTACACCTACAACAATTGATATTGTTAATAGGTGGGCGTATAAGGCATTTGAGCTTGACGAAAACAAAACATACTTCATCAAAACAGGAACATATTCAAGCAAATATGATTTTCGTAATGCAAAAGTCACAACACCAAAAGAGGTCCGTGAGTTAGGTTCATATCTTCTTTTCATTCATTACCAAGCATTACAGATGGCATCACCGTTAACAAATCCTTGTATTTACGGTGTATCAACCACTAATGAATGGTGTGTTCGTGAATTTATTAAAGATAAGGAAGATAATCCTTGTATCTACCATGGTATGCCTTTACATACTGAATATCGTGTCTTTATTGACTGCGATACAGATGAAATTTTAGGTATATCTCCATACTGGAAACCGGATGTAATGGAGAAAAGGTTTAGTGAGTTTTCGGATGCAGATACAGCAGATAAAAAACATGATTATGTTATCTACAAAATGCATAAGAAAACATTAATGCGTAGGTATAAAGAAAACAAAGATATGCTTATTGATAAGGTTAAAGAATTACTACCAAATATTAATCTCAAAGGGCAATGGTCACTTGATATTATGCAAAACGGTAATGATTTTTGGCTTATTGATATGGCAATAGCTGATACATCTGCATTGAAAGAATGCATACCGGCTAACAAATTAAAGAAATCTCAGGAAAATTGGATTCCTGAATTAAATAAGGAGAACTAAAATGCTTTATAAATTTATTTTAAAGAACGGTTCAAAAGTTTTTGCAGAAATGTCTGAATGTGCAAAAGATAATATTGTTAAATATCATGATGGTTGTGCAGCTTATGCTAAAATGGGTGATGTATCATTCACTACAATTGGAAATAATACAATTAATTACAATCAAGTTTCTTCTGTTGAAGAAATTGAAAATCCAATTGAGAATAGGCTTTTTAAATTAAAACCTGAACACATTATAGCATTGCAAAAATTAAATATAAAATCATATATTGAGAATGTTGATAGTGTCAACATTTATCTTGATGCAAAAAGACCATTCGGAAATAGTGATGTCTTTGAAGATGTTTTTAACATTCTTGATGTTTATGAAGTGGAATTTGTAAATGCTTATGAAGAAGCTATGTTGTTTTTAGCCGAACTCCCAATTGCTTACAAAGTAATCATGTATTACATGACCTTTGAGCCGGGATACTATAAATTGCCTGATACTTACAAATACCACAATGTTCTCTTAGGCTATTTAAAAGTCAAGAACTTTGTTACTTTAAGAGAAAGTATCAAAAGCATACAAAGAATTTTATTTCCAACTGGTTTTCAAGAAGAACTTAACATATTAATAAATGAACTTTTTAAAATTGAATTTGGCGGTAACAAGGCATTTGAAATTGCTATGAAAATGGTCCAATTTCAGTATAAAAATAAACCGTATTTCGTTCATTCATTTGCAAGAATATTAAAAATTTTTAATAATAATGCTCCTGATAATCAGAAAATATCAATAACAAAAGATATGATTATGAATGCTTTGAAAAAGAATCATATTGAGATTCTTTGTAATTGTGACAGTAAAAAAGTATCTCTCAAAATTAAGAAAGAAATCATTGAATTCAAAAATTATGATTGGGGGAATATAATTTTGCTTGATCAAATTGATAAAGAAAAATTAAGTGATATTATATACAAGAATGTATGTGAACTGCTTGAAAAAGACCCGGTATTATATTACAGAATGTACTTATTGCTTAATTAAGGAGGAAAAAATCATGAAAAAAGTTGATGCTGACAAACTCAAAGAATGGGTTAAAGAATTTCATCCAAATGACACTTGGGTGTTGAGTATGCTTGATAATGCACCTGAAATCAATGACAATATTGATATTAATGAATACATATTCAAAACTATTGTTGCTGAAAGATGTGTTCGTGCAATAAGGGTGGCATTTAAAAAGAAAAACTTTGCAAAAGCATCTCAGTATTATTCAGAACTGTTTGATTTGTTTTATACAGATGAATCGACTGAACCCAGCCAAATTTTCTTGTTAAAACAAATGCAATTTTCTTTTACCACACTTCTTTCGGATGAAATCGTTTACACTTTAACTGATTATCTCAAGGGAAATTTTAGTACAAAGCATGAAGCTGAACAAATCAACGCTTATCTTAATTATTCAATTGATCGCAAGAATAATTTATCAAAAGATAAGTTTGATTCATTAAAATCAGAATATTTGTTTTGTAGTAATATGCACACAAATCAATTAATTACTTTTTTTGATTTTCTCAAAATGAAACATGAACTTATGTTGTATGAGGATTATATCAAATATTACTACAAGTAGGAGGAAATTATGAGAAAAAATATAAGAGAAAAATTAAAAACTGAAACAGCAAAAAAGCTTGCAGATTATTTAGCAAGTCTTACAGAAAAAGACATTGTTGATAGTTATTTTCTTGATAATGATACATTTACCATAAGATTTTCTTCATCTGACAAGGAAAATGTTGTTAATAACATTAAGAACATTACCGATGAGAAGGATTTAGTTGATTTCCACGCAGAAGTATGGCTTGATGAAAGCTCGTTTAATTACTTTTTCGATTATGAATATGATAATGTGACTCTGCATGGAAAATTTGGTTATCTTGATGAAAGTATCGGCTCTTGGAAAAAGCATCTTGATGAACTTTCAAGAAATGCTTTAATTAAATTTCAAACAACTAAGTTCTCTTCTGCAAATGATATGCTTGAAAAAATTAAAGTAAATGATTATTACAATCATATTACCGAAGAATATGTCTTTACATATAATGACCGTGATTCTATTGCAGTCTATAACATTGATAAAGACGAGGCAAAAACATTGTCTAAACAAGCAAAAGAAAACGACGAGTATTGGGGCGCATTTCTTGGACCGGGTGGTTACATATATGACGAACCCCAAAACTCAGAATGGTGTGAAAGTCATTTTGAAGAAGATGGTTGGATTACAACAACTGATTATCAAAATGCTATTTTGTGTAAATAATTAATTCTTACGAAAAGAACATCACTTCGGTGGTGTTCTTTTTTGTTATTTGCAGCAGGAAATCTATTGACATTAGTTGATGTTTGCGCTATT
>ERZ773200.1358-NODE-1358-length-21061-cov-4.528373_pt1 | contig 21061 bp, 19 predicted proteins | sample MGYA00581008_ERZ773200 | MGnify/ENA primary metagenome ERZ773200 (study PRJEB29015, sample SAMEA2737770) | human gut metagenome | biome: human gut; feature: human-associated habitat; material: faeces | place: China | collected 2012 ... | reverse complement strand
CTCGTCGAGTGCCCATTTATATTACCATCCCCTCTCCCTTTTGTAAAGCTTTTTTTCTGTATTTTTTTATCTTTTTCTCTCTTTCCCTCTTTTTCTGCCTTTATATCAACGTTTTTTTATCTGTATTTTTTTGTCATGATTAAAAGAAACGATCTTTACAGAACGTTTCTTTGCCTTATGACTATATGATTTCTTTACTGTCCAGGATGATCGTTGTTGGTCCATCATTGATCAGAGAGACTTTCATCATCGCTCCAAAGATTCCTGTTTCTGTATGGACCCCTGCATTTTCTAATGCTTTATTAAAATATTCATATAATGGTTTTGATATTTCTGGTTTAGCAGCATCTAAAAAACTAGGTCTCCTTCCTTTTTTACAATTTGCATATAAAGTAAATTGTGAAATAGAAAGGATTTCTCCTTTGATATCCATCAATGATAAATTCAATTTTTCATTTTCATCTTCAAAAATTCTTAAATTGATAAGCTTATTAATCATCTTATCAACAATTTCTTCATTATCATCATTCGTAATACCTACTAATACCATAAATCCTTGTTTGATTTGTCCATTTATTTCTCCTTCAATTTCCACACTTGCTTCACTTACTCTTTGTACAACTAATCTCATATTCATTTCTACCTTTCTTTTTATAAAAGTGTTATAATCATTATAATTCATTTTGTATTAAGGAGGAAGATTTTTTTATGAGTGGAACTTTAGCTTATAATATGAGACCTCAATCTCTTTTAGATATATTAGGACAAAAACATATTATTGGTGAAAATGGTTTATTTACTAAATTTGTAGAAAAGAATCATCCAATGTCTGTTATTTTATATGGCCCACCAGGTTGTGGTAAAACAACTCTTGCAATGGCTTTGGCTCATGATTTAAATATGCCTTGTCGTACTTTTAATGCATCTACAGGAAATAAAAAAGAAATGGATTTGATTATTGAAGAAGCTAAATTATCTAATGGTCTTTTTGTCATTATCGATGAAATTCATCGTATGAATAAAATGAAACAAGATAATTTACTTCCTTATGTAGAAAGTGGTCTATTGATTATTGTTGGATGTACAACAGCTAATCCTTATCATTCTATCAATCCTGCCATTCGTTCAAGATGTCAAATCATTGAAGTTAAGCCTTTAACTCAAGAAGATATTATTCAAGGTTTACATCACGCTTTAGATAGCGAAAAAGGCTATCACCATCAATATCAATGTGATGAAGAAGTCTTGCAACATATTGCTCGTCTTTCATCAGGAGATATTCGTTTTGCATATAATTGTTTAGAAGTATGTACAATTATTTCTCATGATAATCATATTACTATTGAAGATGCTAAAAATGCTTTAACACAAGCTAATGGTCAATTTGATAAAGATGAAGATCAATATTATGATACTTTAAGTGGTTTACAAAAATCTATTCGTGGAAGCGATCCTAATGGAGCTATGTATTATTTTGCAAAGTTGATAGAATATAATGATATTGAATCTTTAGAAAGACGTGTCCTTGTTTGTGCATATGAAGATGTTGGACTTGCTAATCCAAATGCTTGTATGCGTACTGTTGCTGCTTTTCAAGCTGCCAGAACAGTAGGATTTCCTGAGGCAAGAATTCCTATTGCAAGTGCTATTATTGATTTATGTCTTTCACCTAAATCTAAATCATCAGAAGCAGCTATTGATGCTGCCTTAGCTTCTTTAAGACAACAATCTTTGCCTGCACCTGAATATTTAAGATTAACACCTGTTGGTCTAGAAGAGGATGAAAAATATAATTATGACCGTCCTGAGTTATGGGAATATATTCAATATTTACCCGATCAAATCGCAAATAATCAATTCTATGTACCTTGGATGACAAGTCAATATGAAAAAGCATTAGCTGAAAATTATCGACGTATTTTAAAACATGGGCGTACAAGTAATATTAAAAAATTAAATCATACAAAAAAATCCTAAACTTTTAGGATTTTTTCTATATCATCTGTTACTTGTTCAATGGTTTGTTCAAAGTTTTCTAAATTCACATCATACCAATGAACATCAAATTGGTTTTTAAACCAAGTATACTGTCTTTTAGCGTATTGTCTTGAATGTTTTTTTATTAGCTCTAAAACATCATTTAAATCAATTTGATGATCATAATAATCAAACCATTCTTTATAACCAATCGCTTTCATACTTTGATGATTTCTTGTAAGTCCTTGACTATAAAGACGCTCCATTTCTTCTTTTAAACCATTTTCCATCATCACATCAACACGTTTGTTAATTCTTTCATATAAAACATCTCTAGGAAGCGTTAATCCCACAAAATAAGCATCATATAAACAAATATGCTCTTGTTCTTCTAACATTTCACTTTTCCTCTTACCTGTTGTTTCATAAATTTCAATAGCTCTTAAAACACGTCGACGATTATTAAAATGTAATGTTTTTGCACTTTCTTCATCGATTGATTTTAAATGATCATGTAATTGTTCATTTGTATAATCTTTATATTTTTCATTTATTGCATGATGATCATTTTCCATTTCATCAAATTGATAATCATATAAAGCTGCTTTTATATACAATCCCGTACCACCAACAATTATTGGAACATGTCCTCTTTGGGTAATTTCTGTTATCTTTTTTCTTACTGTTTGTTGAAAATCATGAACACTGTATGTTTCATCAGGATTTAAAATATCTACACAATGATGAATAATACCTTCTTTTTCTTCTTCTGTGACTTTAGCAGTTCCTATATCCATCTGTTTATAAATTTGCATAGAATCTCCACTAATAACTTCTCCATTGAACTTTTTAGCAAGAGCTACTCCCATTTTTGTTTTACCAACACTTGTTGGTCCAATTACAACAATTACTTTTTCCATTATACGACCCTCTTAAATAATTTTTCTAATTCATATGCTGAATAATGAATAATCGTTGGTCTTCCATGTGGACAAACATAAGGATTATCACAACGCATTAAATTATCAACAATTGTTTGCATTGACTCAATTGATAGATGACTATTTCCTTTTAAAGATGCTTTGCAACTTAATGTTGCTATAGCATGTTCTTGTAAAGAAAGTAAATCAATTTTATTATCTTTTAATATCTGTTGAATCATATCTTCAATAAATAAATGTTCATTAATTTGATTCATCCACATTGGCAGTTGTTTAATAATAAAACCATTACCAAAAGGCTCTAAATCAATGCCAACTTCTTTTAATAAATCTTTTCTTTCTTCAATCATCATACATTCACTTAAAGGATATTCAACTGTAATAGGTATTAATAAATCTCTCATTGTCATATCTGGATGACTATATTTTTCTAGAAAATATTCATAATTGATTCTTTCTTGTGCAGCATGTTGATCTATCAAATACATTCCACTATCATCTTCACCTACAATATAAGTTCCATGAATTTGTGCTTTTACAAATATTTTCTTTTTCATTTCTTTTAAAGGCACTTCAACTTTTTCGAGTTGGATAGGTTCTTCAAAAAGCTTTTCTACAGGTTCTGTTATATATTCATTTTTTTCTTCATGAACAAATAGTGGTTGTTTTTTTTCTTGAATAAATGAAGCTTGCGGTTTTTCTTGAACTTTTGTAGGAATTTCTTGTCTAAAATCAATATCTAGATCCATTTGATCTAGTTGTGGCTTAAAGACTGGTCTTTCTTCTTTGACTTGGTAAGTTAAATTAACATTTTCCAAAGTTTTAGATACCGCATCAAAAATCAATTGTTTTAATTCGTATTCTTTAGAAAACTTAACTTCTAACTTGCTTGGATGAACATTGACATCCACTAAATAAGGATCAATTTCAATATTGATGACTGCAATAGGATAACGATTATCTGCTAAATATTTACGATATGCTTGATTAATAGCATCGATTGCTACTTGATTTTTAACAATACGATGATTGACCATCGTAACAATATGATTCTTACTTGCCCTATTTACTTCAATTTTGCCAATAAAACCTTCTATTTGAAATTCATCATTTCCAGCTTTTAAATTCAACATGTTTTTAACCACAGATAACCCATAAATTTGATGAATAACTTCTAATAAATTTCCATTTCCATTTGTTTTATAAGTCGTCTTATCATTATGTATTAAAGTAAAAGCAATATCTGGATGAGATAAAGAAAGTCTTTCTACATAATTTTGTATATGTGCAAATTCAGCATTGACAGATTTTATATATTTTAATCTTGCTGGTACATTTTGAAAAAGCTTTGAAACAGAAATATTTGTTCCTCTATTAAGATCACTTTGTTTTTGTTCAATAAATTTACCAAATTCATAAATTACTGTTGATCCTTGACTTCCATCACTGGTTTTTAAAACAAAACGAGAAATAGAAGCAATGGAAGGAATAGCTTCGCCTCTAAAGCCTAATGTTTGAATACAAAATAAATCTTGATCATTATAGATTTTACTTGTTGCATGTCTTGAAAAACAAAGACGTGCATCATCTTTATCCATTCCTGATCCATCATCAATAATTTGAATTAAATTCATTCCTCCTTCTTCTATAATAATATCTATTTTAGAAGAAGAGGCATCAATACTATTTTCAACTAATTCTTTGACAACATTTGCTGGTCTTTCAATGACTTCACCAGCTGCTATTTTATTTGCTAAAATATCATCAAGTTGTTTTATTTTCATAGGCCACCTCTACTTTACTAATTTCTTTAATTCGATTAAAGTTGACAAAGCATCTAATGGTGATAAAGCCATTGGATCAATTGTCTTTAAATATTTTTCAACTTCACTTTCTTTTTCAATAACTTGAACTTGTTTTTCTTCAATTAAACGATCTTCTACGTTATTTTCTTCAAGTGTTTCTAATACTAAATTAGCACGATTGATTACTTCATCTGGTAATTTAGCAAGTTTAGCCACATTGACCCCATAAGATTTATTAGAACGTCCTTTTTTAATTAAATATTCAAATACTAAATGATCATTATCTACTCTAGCACTGGCATGAACATTTTGAATTCCAAGACCTTTATCTTCTAAAAATGTAAGTTCATGGTAGTGGGTTGAAAATAATGTCATACAATGAATTTCACTGGCAATATATTCAATCATTGCCTGGGCAATAGCCATTCCATCAAAAGTTGCTGTTCCTCGACCAATTTCATCAAATAAAATCAATGATTTTTCACTAGCAAAACGTAAAGCATTATTCGCTTCTAACATTTCTACCATGAAAGTTGATTGACCACTAATTAAATCATCACTTGCTCCAATACGCGTAAAGATTTGATCAAAAATCGTTAAATTAGCATATTTAGCAGGAACAAATGAACCAATTTGTGCCATAATAACAATTAAAGCTACTTGTCTCATATAAGTCGATTTACCACCCATATTTGGCCCTGTAATTAAGACAACTGGTGAATTTTCATCAATTGAAACATCGTTAGGTACATATTTACCATGCCCCATGACTTTTTCAATGACACCATGTCTGCCTTCTTTAATATCCATGATTTTTTGATCATTAAAGACAGGTCTTACATAACTATTTTCACTTGCTAACATTGCAAGAGATTGATAAACATCTACACGCGCGATAATTTTCGAAACATCTTGAATCAAATGGACTTCTTTTTTGATTTCATTTCTAACTTGAGTAAATAAAACATATTCTAATTTTTGAATTTTATCTTGTGCTGATAAAATCTTACTTTCCATATCTTTTAATTCAGGTGTAATAAATCTTTCTGCATTCGATAAACTTTGTTTTCTTGTATATTCGAATTCATCTTTAACAAGATCTAAACTTCCTTTTGTAACTTCAATATAATAACCAAAGACACGATTATACCCAACTTTTAAGTTTTTAATACCTGTTTTTTCTCTTTCTTTTTGTTCAAAATCAACTAACCATTGTTTTCCATGATCTCTTAAATAACGTAATTCATCTAATTCTTCATTAAAATGATCTTTGATAATATTTCCTTCTTTAATCGTAAGAGGAGGATTATCAATAATAGCATCATCAATGAGTTTTGTAATATGTGATAGATCAATGATTTGATTGGCTAATTGATCTGTTAAAGGTTCATTGAATGAATAAAGTTGTTGTTTTAATTCTGGTAAGACTTTTAAAGAAGAAGAAATCCATTTTAAATCTCTTGCATTAATGTTTCCAAAAGCAATACGACTTGATAGTCTTTCTAAGTCATAGATTTCTTTTAATATTTCTTTAATACTTTCTCTTTGAATAAATTGTTGAGTAAAGATTTCAACAATATCTAATCTTTCTTCAATGGCTTCTTTTTTTAAAAGTGGTCGATCAATATAATTTTTTAAAAGTCTTGCTCCCATTGCTGATTTTGTCATATCTAATAGCCAAAATAAGGAACCATATTTTTCATGATCTTTAGAATTTTCAGTTAATTCTAATGATTTTTTAGTATAAAGATCCATTGTCATAAAATCTTGATTATTGATTTCTTCAATCATTTGAAGATGTTCTAAGTCTCTTTTTTGTGTTTCAATTAAATAATTTAATAATAAAGTAGATACTTTGATTTCTTTTAAATCTTTTATATTATGAAAAATATCTCGATATTTTTCATTAAATGTTTCATTATCATAATGAGATACCATAATTGAATCATTAAAGTTATATGTACAATCACTTTTAACAACAATTTCTTTAACTTCCATCGAAGCTAATTGATTATTTAAAAGATGATCCTTTTTATCAATATTGACGACTTGAAATTCACCTGTTGTAATATCACAAAAAGCAAGCGTATAAACAAAATCAAAAATCATCATACATGCGATATAATTATTTTTATTCTTTGTCATCGATTCATCAAAAATAGTACCTGGTGTGACAATTTGAACAACACCACGTTCAACAATACCTTTTTTTCCAGGATCTGTTAATTGTTCAACAATCGCGACTTTATGTCCATTATCTACTAATTTTTGAATATATCCACTTGCACTATGAAAAGGAACACCACACATTGGAACTCTTTCTTTAGCGCCGGCATTTTTCCCTGTTAAAGCAAGTTCTAGTTCTTTAGAAACAATTATCGCATCATCAAAGAACATTTCATAGAAATCCCCTAATCTAAACATCACAATAGCATCTTTATTTTGTTCCTTGATACCTAAATATTGCATCATCATTGGACTGTATTTTTGTTTCATTTTTACACCTCATTCTAATTCGTTGATTATTATAACATAGAAAGAAACATCTTTCTATGTTATGAAATCGGGATTAATTTTCATTTCAAGTTCTTCATCATTTGTTTTACTTTCTACAAGAATTGTTGTATCACCAATGATTTTTAAAGACATTTGTTTTTCTATTTCGATGTGCATTGTTTTATTTTCTAAGGTTGCATGGATACATCGAGGTAAGTATTGACTTTCAACAATGATTTGATCATTTTGACTGAGTTGATGATCTTTCATATTTAAATCAATAGCATCTTGGTAATGCACTTGTTGTTTTAATAAATAACTTTCATTTAAATGACTATACCAAATATGCAAATCAAAACTTCCTTCTATAAATGGTTGATGCTCCCTAATGATTCCTTGATATTGATGATTACAAATCCAACATCCTAGTATTTTATCAATCTCATTAACAACATAATCATATTTAGAAATCGTTTTTTTCGTTCCTTTTGATAAAGTTGCCTTGGTCATGATTTCATACACTTTACCAGCCATTTTGTCACCCCATATAACAATATGTCTAAAAATAAAAAAAAGACTTCAACGAAGTCTTATTTTTGTTCTTTAGAGTCTTTTAACACAACATCATGTGCGCCACCTTCAACAATTGAAGTAGCTGATACTAAAGTGATTTTAGCTTTTTGTTGTAATTCAGGAATTGTTAAAGCACCACAGTTACACATTGTATGTTTAATTTTTGATAATGATAAACCAACGTTATCTTTTAAACTTCCAGCATATGGTACATAAGAATCTACACCTTCTTCAAAAGAAAGTTTAGCATCTCCCCCCATATCATAACGTTGCCAGTTACGAGCACGAGCAGAACCTTCTCCCCAATATTCTTTCATATATTGTCCATTAATTTGAACTTTATTTGTAGGAGATTCATCAAATCTTGAGAAATATCTACCTAGCATAATAAAATCAGAACCCATCGCTAAGGCTAATGTCATATGATAATCATGAACGATACCACCATCTGAACAAATTGGTACATAAATTCCTGTTTCTTTAAAGTATTCATCTCTTGCTTTAGCTACTTCGATTGTTGCTGTAGCTTGTCCACGACCAATACCTTTTTGTTCACGAGTGATACAAATTGATCCTCCACCGATACCAATTTTAACGAAATCAGCACCACATTCAGCTAAGAATCTAAATCCTTCTGCATCAACAACGTTACCGGCACCTACTTTAACAGTATCACCATAATTTTCTCTAATCCAATCGATTGTTAATTTTTGCCATTCTGAGAATCCTTCAGATGAATCGATACATAAAACATCAGCACCAGCTTCTACTAATGCAGGAACACGTGTAGCATAGTCACGTGTGTTGATTCCAGCACCAACAATGTAACGTTTATTTTCATCTAATAATTCATTTGGATTATTTTTTCTATTTTCATAGTCTTTTCTAAATACGAAATAATGTAATCTTTGTTCAGCGTCTACTACAGGTAATGCATTTAATTTGTTATCCCAAATCATATCATTACATTCTTTAAGAGATGTTCCTAAATCTGCACAAATTAATTTATCATATGGTGTCATAAAAGTTTCAACTTTTGTATCCATTGATAAACGAGAAATACGATAATCTCTTCCAGTAACAACTCCTAATAATTTACCGTTAGCAGTTCCATCTGCTGTAACTGCCATTGTTGAATGTCCAGTTTTTTCTTTTAAATCTAAAACATCTTTTAAAGTTGATTCAGGTGATAAGTTTGAATCACTTGGAACGAATCCAGCTTTATAATTTTTAACACGTCTTACCATAGCTGCTTGGCTTTCGATTGATTGAGATCCATAAATAAATGAAACTCCACCTTCTTTAGCTAAAGCAATTGCCATATTGTCATCAGATACAGCTTGCATAATTGCTGAAACTAATGGAACATTTAGTGATAATGCAGGTTCTTCACCTTTTTTAAATTTAACTAATGGTGTTTTTAAACTTACGTTTTCAGCACGACACTCAGCTGATGAGTATCCTGGAACTAATAAATATTCATTAAAAGTACGCGATGGTTCTTCAAAGTAAAATGCCATTTTTTTATCTCCTTATTCTTTCTATATTTTTGAAAAATTATAATCCCCAAATTTAAATAAGTCAATAATAAAAAGAAAAAGTAGGTTTCCCTACTTTAAAGCATTATTCATTTGTTGATTGATTGTTTGTAAGATTTCATTCACTTCATTTTGTAAATATAAATAATTAACAACTACTGGATGATTTTCATAATATGCTTTTTTTTCTTGATATTCTTGAATTGTTTTTGTAACTCGATCATCCTGTTTTGCTTTTTGATTGACAATCTTTTTTTGTAATACTTTTAATTCTTTTTCTAATTGTTTAAGTTTTTCATCATTTAAAACAAGTTTTTCATACTTTTGATATTCTTGAACAACTTCTAAAGCTAAAATTTCTTGATTTAATTTTCTAGCAAGCTCTTCAATTCTAGTCAACTTGTTCACCTTTTAAAGCCCAAGTTTTTACTTCTGTAACTTTTACAGGCACAATTTTACCAATATCTTCTTTACGCCCTTTGAAGTTGATCAATTTTTGATGTGCCGTATATCCTGTCATCATTGTTTCATCACGTTTAGATGGACCATCTACTAAAACATCCACAACTTGATTTAAGAAACGTTGATTTTGTTTTAAAGCTTTTTCTTTAACAACTTCATTTAATCTTTCTAAACGGTCTTGTTTTTGTTCAAATGGCACGTTGTCTTGCATTTTAGCAGCAGGTGTTCCTTCACGAGGAGAATAGATAAATGTATAGGCTAAATCGTATTCACATTCTTCATATAAAGAAAGTGTATCTTGAAATTGTTCTTCTGTTTCATTTGGGAAACCAACAATAATATCTGTTGTAATTGAACAATCTGGCATCACTTCTTTAATCATGTGGAAAAGTTCTAAATATTGTTCTCTTGTATATCTTCTACCCATTAATTTCAAGATTTCTGTATTTCCTGATTGTACTGGTAAATGGATATAAGGCATGATGTTATCATATTGATTAATGATTTCAATCATTTCTCTAGAGAAGTCCCATGGATGACTTGTTGTAAAACGAATACGCGCAATTCCCGTTTTAGCAACTTCTTCTAAAAGAGTCGCAAAATCATAATCTTCTTCTAAATCTTTTCCATAACTATTGACATTTTGTCCAAGTAAAGTGATTTCTTGATACCCATCTGCTTTTAATCCTTTAACTTCTTCAATAATATCATTCATTAAACGAGAACGTTCTTTTCCTCTTGTATAAGGAACAATACAATACGTACAGAATTTATTACATCCATACATAATATTGACCCATGCTTTATGACCATTAGCACGTGTTACTGGTGTATTTTCAATAACATCCCCTTCTTTAGACCATACTTCTACAACCATTTCCTTACTAAACATTGCTTCTTTTAATAAAGTTGGTAAACGATGAATATTATGTGTTCCAAAGATTAAATCTATATGTGGGTGTTTTTCTAATATTCTTTTAATAACAACTTCTTCTTGCGCCATACAACCGCACAAACCAAAAATAAGATTTGGGTTTTTCTTCTTTAAGTTTTTAACATAACCTACTTTCCCAAATACTTTTTCTTCTGCATTTTCTCTAATAGCACAAGTATTTAATAAAATGACATCTGCCTCTTCGATTTCTTTAGCAGCTATATATCCCATCATTTCAAAAATACCTGCTAATGTTTCACCATCACGTTCATTCGCTTGACAACCATAAGTATGAATATAATAAGTTTTTCCTTTACCTACACTTACCATATCACTAGGTATTTCAAAAGCATCTTTTAAATGATCAACTTGTTTTCTACTTCTTTTTTGAGCCTCTTTTAAATTTGGCCCTTTAAAATATTCACTATAATCTTTCATTTTTTCACCACATTTCTTTCCTATTATATACATAAAGTTATCTTTTGGCTAGAAAAAAATAAGGACTTATCAGTCCTTATCATTTTTATCTTATCCAAAGAATCCATCTGGTTGGATTGAGAAGTATAATACTTTACCTTCTGGAGTTCCTTTAAATACTCCTTTACAATGACCTGCAGCTTCTTCTGGTGATAATTCAGTTTCACATTCAAATTCAGCTTTGATTCCTACTTTTTTAACATATTTACATGATACTTTATCATCTGAATATCCATCAAAGAAATCAATAATTTTTTGAACTTGTCCTGTTTGCATTAATAATTTACATTTTGCCATTTTAAAAAACCTCCATTTACATGTCAGTATTATACAATGAATTTTTAAAAAAAGAAACCCTTTTCACTAAAAATTAACGTAATTCTATTACAAGCCTTAAGGCCGTAATCCTTTTATCATCGACCATTAAATCATGAAAAGAAGGAATACAAATAAGTTCTTTTCCTGTTGGAATAATATAACCTCTTGCAATTGCAATTGATTTAATTGCTTGATTAAGTGCTGCTGCACCAATTGTTTGAATCATAAGTTTATCTTGTTCCCTCATTAATGATGCTATTGCTCCTGCAACGTGATTAGGAACAGATGTTGAAGATACTTTAATTATTTCCATATTTTTGCCTCCTAATTCACTATATGAATTATCATTAAAAAAATAACAAAAAAAGCATCCTAAGATGCTCGATATGGATGATCATCATTGATTAAAACTCTTTCAATAGAGATAGGTTGGTGTTTGTCATTAAATTCAATAACAACTCCAGCAAACTGTCCTGAATTTTCAGAAATTAAAAACTTTGAACTTAGACCTCTCATACGTGTAATGACACTATCTAAATCACATCCTAAAGAACTTAAATAAGGACCCGTCATTCCTGCATCAGAAATAAATGCTACTTTTTTATCAATAATTCTTTCGTCTGCTGTTTGTACATGTGTATGTGTTCCTAAGACCGCTTGTACTTTATCTTTACAATAATAAGCTAAACCTATTTTTTCACTGGTTGCTTCTGCATGAATATCAATGATATGAATATCTTGTTCAAGGTTTAGATAATCATCAATATGATCAAATGGATTAGAATAGCGATTATCCATAAAGACACATCCAAGTGCATTGGTTACTCTTATTTTTGTACCTTTAACATTAAATACTCTTGAAGAAACTCCTGGTAAAACAGCAGGTTGATTAAAGGGAACAACTAAACGATCTGCTTCATCAATAAAATCAAATAATTCTTTCTTATCAAAAGTATGATTCCCCATTGTCATACAATCAACACCTTCAAAAGTAAAGAAATCATAATGTTTTCTATTTAATCCTTTACCATGTGTCGCATTTTCAACATTTGCGATTACAAAATCAATTTGATAATCTTTTCGAATACGATAAAGATAATCTTCTATCATTTGTCGTCCTACATTTCCAACGATATCTCCTATAAATAAAACTTTCATTTTCTTTCCTCATTTCGTAAAGACATTTTAACATATATAAAAAAAAAGGGAATTGATTTCCCTTTTATTTTGCAATTTCACTCGCACGAATTTCTCTTATAACAGTAACTTTAATATGTCCTGGATAAGTTAATTCTTCTTCAATCTTTGTCTTAATATCACGTGCAATCTTATGACTTGCTAGATCATCCACTTTATCAGGTTTTACAACGATACGAATTTCACGTCCTGCTTGAATTGCATAGACACGATCGACACCATCAAAGCTTTTAGCCATTTCTTCAAGTTTTTCAAGTCTTTGAATATAATTTTCAATCGTTTCACTTCGACTTCCTGGCCTAGCAGCTGATAATGTATCAGCAGCAGCTACTAAAATAGAAATAACACTTGTTGCTGGTACATCCCCATGATGTGAAGCAATTGCATTAATAACAGTTGAATGTTCTCCATGTTTTTTCGCGAATTTTGCACCTAATTCAACATGGCTTCCTTCCATTTCATGATCCATTGCTTTACCAATATCATGTAATAAACCTGCACGTTTAGCTAATTGTTGATTTAACCCTAATTCAGCAGCCATAATTCCTGCTAAATGTGCAACTTCTAATGAATGTTGAAGCGCATTTTGACCATAGCTTGTACGATATTTTAATTTACCAATTTGTTTAACAATTTCTTTATCAATACGAGAAATACCTAATTCAAAAATTGCATTTTCTCCAGTTTTACGAATAACTTCATCTAATTCTTTTCTTGTTTTATCAACAACTTCTTCGATTCTTCCTGGTTGAATACGTCCATCTCTAATTAAAGTTTCTAACGATAAACGAGCAACTTCTCTTCTTACTGGATCAAAGCAAGAAATCGTAATTGCTTCAGGTGTATCATCAATAATTAAATCTGCACCTGTTGCTTGTTCGATTGCTTTAATATTACGACCTTCACGTCCAATAATACGCCCTTTCATTTCTTCACTTGGAAGATCAACAACAGTTACTGTTCTTTCAGTAACTTCCTCTTGAGCATATCGATTAATTGCATTGGCAATAATGTCTCTAGACATATCAGCAGCTTTGCTTTTAGCTTCTTCTTCTTGTTCCTTTATGTAAGCAGACATTTCTAATGAAATTTGTTGTTCAACTTGTTTGAACAATTCTTCCTTAGCTTCTCTTGCTGACATAGCGGCAACTTTTTCTAATTCAACAACTTTAGAATCAATTTTATCTTTTAATTCAGCCTCTAATTTATCTATTCCAGCTTCTTTAATATCTAATTGTTTAATTCTTTGTTCAAGAACGTCTTCTTTACCTTGAACAGCAATATCTCTTCGTTCAATACCTTTTTCACGTTCTGAAAGATTATTTTCAAGTTCAGTAATTTCTTGTTTTTGTTCTTTAATTTCTTTTTCTGCTTCTAATTTTAATTCATAAGCTTGAGTTTTAGCATCTAAAATAGCTTCTTTAACTAGATTATCAGCTTTACTCGTTGCATCATCAATAATCTTTTGAGCACTTACATTAGCTTTTGAAATATTTAGTTTTGCATATACAAAATAAATAAGAACCCCAACAGCGACAGCTAGAACATAGGATAAAATAGTGGCAATATTTAAACCTGGCATATTCCACCCTCCATTTTCTCTATGCACATTTTTTATAATTGATTATTCAATCATTTACCGGTTGTTTCGGTTATAATAATTAATATTTACATAGTCTTTACTATGTTTATTAAACGTGTTTTGCGCACAAGTATATTATATGTCAAATTGCTTATTTTGACAATAACAAGTTAAAAAGAGGAATTTTTACAATTCCTCTTCTTCTACAGGCATTAATGAAGCTTTAATTGCTTCCGTAATTTCATTCATTATATCAGGATGTTCAACAAGATATCGTTTTGCATTTTCACGTCCTTGTCCAATCTTTTCACCCTTATAAGCATACCAAGCACCGGATTTATCAACAATATCTTTATCAACTGCTAAATCCAAGACTTCACCATCTCTTGAAATACCTTTACCATAAATAATATCAACTTGTGTTGATTTAAATGGTGGTGCCACTTTATTTTTAACAACTTTGATATTGACTTTATTCCCAACAATTTCCGTACCATTTTTAATTGCTTCACTTCTTCTGATTTCTACTCGCACAGAAGAATAGAATTTTAAAGCTCTTCCTCCAGTAGTCGTTTCTGGATTTCCAAACATAACTCCAATTTTTTCACGTAATTGGTTAATGAAAATAATTGTACAATCTGTTTTATTCATAACCCCTGAAAGTTTACGTAAAGCTTTAGACATCAATCTTGCTTGCAATCCCATTTGTTGATCAGCCATTTCGCCATCTAATTCCACTTGAGGAACAAGTGCAGCAACAGAGTCAACAACTACTAAGTCAATAGCTCCAGAACGTACAAGTGTTTCAGCAATTTCTAAACCTTGTTCACCACTATCTGGTTGCGAAAGAATCAATTCATCAATATTAACTCCTAGATTTTTAGCATAAACAGGATCAATGGCATGTTCGGCATCAATAAACGCAGCTGTACCACCTTGTTTTTGCACTTCAGCAATTGCATGTAATGTAAGCGTTGTTTTACCACTTGATTCTGGACCATAAATCTCAATAATTCTTCCTTTAGGATAACCACCTATTCCTAAAGCCATGTCAAGTGTTAAAGAACCTGTTGGAATAACAGCCACATCAACAGCTGCACGATCTCCAAGCTTCATAACAGAACCTTTTCCAAATTGCTTTTCAATTTGTTTGATTGCATCATTCAATGCTTGTGCTTTTTTAGCATCTTTTGTTTCTACTTCTTTTTTTCCAGCCATAAATAATACCTCCTATTCCTATATATGCTTTATTTTTCATTTTTTCTTTTATTTTTTTAAAATTTTTTCAATTATTTTCTTTTGAGCAAAATCTATTGCCTTTAAAGCAATCTCTTTTCGACTACCTTCTAAATTCAATTTATAAACAACAACATCTTCATAAGCAATACCAATATATACTTCTCCTACTGGTTTTCCTTCCATTGCATCCGGTCCAGCATTTCCTGTAAAAGAAACACATAGATCAACATCTAAAATACTTTTACCATTAACACACATTAAAGTAGCAATTTCTTTAGAAACAACACCGTACTTTTCAATCAATGGATGTTCAATTCCTAAAAGCCTTTCTTTCGTTTCACTTTGATAAGTGACTAAAGAACCCTTATAAACCTTAGAAATGCCAGGAATATTTCCTAGCATTGTCGCAAAATTTCCTACTGTAAAACTTTCTACAGTTCCAATAGAAATATTATTTTTTATTAATAATTCAGCAAGTTCATTCATTACATTGACTCCGTTAACATATCTTTACTATCCATAAAATAATCAATACCACTTACTATTGAAATCACGCAAGCAATCCATACACTTATTTGACCAATTGGTAAATGAATGATTGAAAAAGGAAAATCATTTAATAATAAGAATATCACACTGATCATTTGTGTCACAGTTTTTAATTTTCCTAAATATTTTGCTGCAATAACAACTTGTTTATTGGCAGCCACCAAACGAATGGCATCTACGATCGTATCCCTAGAAATCATAATAATAGGAATAATGATAGAAATTGTCCCATCACTTGCTAGTAGAAGAAAAATCGTATTAATTAATAGTTTATCTGCAATCGGATCAGCAAACTTACCAAAAGTTGTAATTAATTTAGATTTTCTCGCAATTTGTCCATCAAAATAATCAGTTAACGAAGCAACCGCAAAAATAATAAAGATAACAATATTAACAAGTGAAATATCAGCATTCAAAATATGATACATAGGTACATTGATTCCAAACGTTGCATAAGGAAACATATAAATAAGAATAAGAATTGGAACAAGGATTATTCTTGTAATCGTTAATTTATTAGGTAAATTCATTATTTAACCATCGTTAATTTAAATGTTCTTACTCTACCATTAGAGCTTGTTCCATAATGATCATTTTCTTCTAATGGAATTTTTTGATCATTAATATAATAACGATGTCCTATGTTCCAACTATATGAAAATTCCAAATATTGGAAATCATTTACATTAAATTCTAACTCAACGCTTTCACATGCAGAATCATCTTTTAAAGCATCAGACATTGAAGGAGCAAGACTACCGCTATAAACTCCTCGTTTAAATGTATCTGTTTGATAACTGTTTGGATCTCCATTGACATGTAAATCAACTCTTGTCGCAAAAGTAAAATCTACTTTTAATTTAAAAGTTTCTTGATCATATCCATCAGGTAATTTAAAACTATAATCACCATCTGCATTTTTAGTAAAAGTTATTTCAGTAGATGTTTGTTCATCTTTTTTTGTTGTATCAGATTTTGTTGTTTTCTTTTTATCTGTTTCTGTTGTTTTCTTCTTTAAAGTTTCACTTGTTTCTGTTTTAGATGTATTACTATTTTTAAATGATGAATCATTTGATTTCGTAAAGACAAATGAATATCCAAGTACAATAATAATAGCAATGACAATAATAATGACAATTGCATATTTAATATATCTTAAGATATAGTGATCTTCATAAACTCCCTTTCTTGTCGGTTGTTTTTTAGTTGGTTGAATATTTTTTACTTTATCTACAAAAGTAACAGATCCTATATCTTCTTTTTTATTTTCTAAATCTTTTAAATCAGCCTTTTTAATTTCTCTCGTAATTGCATAATAATCATCAGCAATCGTCTCATCTATTTCTAAGTATCTTGCTATTTTTTTAAGATACATTTTTACATATAGCTCGTCTCCAACAAATCGTTCAAAAGCACCGTCTTCTATATCTTTAATGATATTAACAGATAACAATGTTGCTTCTGCGACTTCCTCTATTGTAACGCCTTTGGCAATGCGGGCTGCTTTTATCTTTTCACTTATTTTGTCCATAAAGACATCCTCCTTTACACTTAGGCATAATTAAACAAATAAATTATAGCACAAATGTTTTATTTGACAAATACAAAAGCTCATTTTATTTCTAATATATTATATACATAAAAAATGTCTTTTTTATGTCCAAAAAGAAAAAAGCTTAAAAAAGCTTTTTTATAACGTAATAATTCCAAATGTTGATAAAATATAACTTAATAAAATAATTAATAATGTTGGAATACAAATATATTTCATCACAATATTATAGACTTTTTCTCTTTTAAAAGCAGATGATATTTTAATTTCATTTGAAATTGTTTTTAATTTTGTTACAAAAATAATTAATAAAACTGTACATAACGCTGAAATTGGCATCATACATGAATTTGTGACAAAATCAAAGAAATCTAATAAAGTCATTCCTAATGGTTGAATCCATCCTAAAACACCATAGCCAAGTGAAATAGGAATTCCTAAAACTAACATTTCAATAATCATTGCTAAAGCTGCTTTTTTTCTAGAAATATGGAATTGTTCCATTAAAGTTGCGACTGAACATTCCATTAAAGAAATAGCTGATGTTAAAGCAGCAAATAAGACAAGTAAAAAGAATACACCACCAATAAATCCACCTAATTGAAGTGAATTAAATACTTTTGGCATTGTAATAAACATTAAAGACGCTCCAGCATTTAAACTATCTTTTCCTGAAAATGCAAAGACTGCAGGAATAATCATTAACCCCGCTAAAAAAGCAATTAAAGTGTCCATAATTTCTACTTGAGAAATTGCTTTTTCCATATCAACATCTTTTTTCATATAAGAACCATATGTAAATAAAATACCCATTCCAATTGATAAAGAATAAAACATTTGTCCCATTGCTGAAATAACTGTCATAATACTAAACCTTGAAAAATCAGGAATAATATAATACTTCAAACCTTCAATTGCCCCTGGTGTCATTAAACCATAGATTGAAATAAAAATAGCTATTACTACTAAAATAGGCATTAAAATCTTACTTACCTTTTCTATTCCTTTTTCTACACCTTTAATAACCACAATAAAAGTTAAAACAGCAAAAATCACTAACCAAAAAGCTGGACTAATTGGATTAGCAATAAAATTTGAAAAATAGGTATCTTGTGTCAAGATTTGACTTGATCCTCTTAAATATTCAAATAAGTATTTACATACCCAACCACCAACAACACAGTAATAAGGAACTATTAACATTGGAATAATTGAATTCAACCAACCACCAATCTTTAATTTTTTTGCTCCTAAGATTTTATATGCTTTGATTGGATTGTTTCCGGTCTTTCTTCCTAATGCTGTTTCACTTACAAGTAAAGCAAAACCAACTGTAAACGCTAAAATAATGTAAGTAAATAAAAAAGTACCTCCACCATATTTAGCCGCAAGATATGGAAAACGCCAAATGTTTCCTAATCCAACAGCTGAACCAGCAGCCGCCATAACATATCCTAAACGGCCTGAAAAACTTGATTTTTTATTTGTTTCCATCGAATTTCCCCTTTTTAACATATAAAAAAATTATATTGAAACCGCATAAAAAGTCAACTTTATTGTGAAATTAATAACAAAATTCTCTTTTTTTTTACATTTTAAAACAAAAAAACAGCCCTCATTGAGGACTGTCTTATTATTATAATAATGATTTATATAATTCTTTGATTTCTTCTACACTTGTATCTCTTGGGTTACCTGGACAGCAAGCATCAGCTAAAGCAGATTCACTTAAGAATTGTAAATCTTCTTCTTTAACGATTTCTTTTAAGTCAGCTGGAATACCAACATCTTTAGATAATTGTTTAACTGCATCTACAGCTGCTTTACGATATTCTTCTTGAGACATACCAGTAGTATCTACACCCATTGCTTCTGCAATGTCTTTATATTTTTCACCAGTATATGGTGCATTATATTCCATAACTGTTGGTAAGATGATAGCATTAGCAACACCATGAGGTGTATCATATAAAGCTCCAAGTGGATGAGCCATTGAGTGAACTAATCCTAAACCTACGTTAGAGAATCCCATACCTGCAACATATTGACCTAAAGCCATACCTTCTCTACCTTCAGGAGTATTTTCTACTGCACCTCTTAATGATTTAGAAATAATTTCGATTGCTTTGATATGGAACATATCTGACATTTCCCAAGCACCTTTAGTAATATAACCTTCGATAGCATGAGTTAAGGCATCCATACCTGTAGCAGCAGTTAATCCTTTAGGCATTGATGACATCATATCTGGGTCAACGAATGCTACAACTGGAATATCATGTACGTCTACACATACCATTTTACGATCTTTTTCAACATCTGTGATTACATAGTTGATTGTTACTTCAGCTGCTGTACCAGCAGTTGTTGGAACAGCAAGGATTGGTGTACAAGGATTTTTAGTTGGTGCAACACCTTCTAAGCTTCTTACATCAGCAAATTCAGGGTTTTTATCAATAATACCTACTGCTTTTGCTGTATCCATTGATGAACCACCACCAATAGCAATCATATAATCTGCTCCAGCATCATGTAATGCTTTAACACCTTGTTGAACATTTTCAATTGTTGGATTCGGTTTGATATTAGAATATAGTTCATAAGCTAATCCTGCTTTATCTAATAAATCAGTAACTTTTGCTGTTACTCCAAATTTTACTAAGTCTGGATCTGAACATACTAAAGCTTTTTTGAATCCTCTTGCTTTTGCTTCTTCAGGAATTGATTCAATTGCTCCTTTTCCATGATAACTTGTTTCATTTAATACAAATCTGTTTGCCATAATTAAATCTCCTCTTTTCTAACTACACATATTTTAGTATCATGTGAAAATAAAAACAAGTTACACATAAGGCTATGTGTAACATTTCACAAGTTTTATATCATTTTTATTCCATTACAAAAAGCTATAAATATGTCATAATAGAAACAAGGAGTGATATCATGAAATATTATGCTGTAAAAAAAGGAAGACATCCTGGTATTTATAATACTTGGGAAGAATGTCAAAATGAAGTAAATCAGTTTAAAAATGCGCAATTTAAAAGTTTTACTTCTAAAGAAGAAGCTTGGAACTATTTAAATGAAAATACTCAAAAAACAGATAAACCATCACTTAGTAAAGATCAATATAATGCCTATAACCAATTAATATCAGGTAAAAATATCTTTTTAACCGGTGATGCAGGAACAGGTAAATCATTTGTTTTAAAATTATTTATCAGTGAAATGGAAAAACAAAATAAAAAAGTAATTGTCTGTGCTCCTACAGGTATTGCTGCTATTAATATCCAAGGTGTAACTATTCATAGATGTTTTCAAGTATCCCCTGAGCCACAAGTTATTAAACATATCCAAAAAGTACCTCAAGTTGTACAAGAAAGCGATATTATCATTATAGATGAAATCAGTATGTGTCGTG
>ERZ773200.1349-NODE-1349-length-21161-cov-5.414669_pt1 | contig 21161 bp, 16 predicted proteins | sample MGYA00581008_ERZ773200 | MGnify/ENA primary metagenome ERZ773200 (study PRJEB29015, sample SAMEA2737770) | human gut metagenome | biome: human gut; feature: human-associated habitat; material: faeces | place: China | collected 2012 ... | reverse complement strand
ACATCGTTCTGACCGATATCCAGGGTCTGGAAGACTTCTTCGGCGATATGGACTTCAAGGTAGGCGGCACTCACAAGGGTATTACTTCCATCCAGATGGATATCAAGATCCACGGTCTGACCCGCCCGATCATCGAGGAGGCAATCGCTAAGACGAGAGAGGCAAGAATCTACATTCTGGATGAAGTTATGGCGCCGGTTATCTCCGAGCCGAGAAAGACCGTCAGCCAGTATGCTCCGAAGATCGTTCAGATCTCCATCGATCCGCAGAAGATCGGCGATGTAGTCGGCAAACAGGGCAAGGTAATCAACAAGATCATCGAGCAGACCGGCGTTAAGATCGATATCGAGGACGATGGCAGCGTAGCTGTATGCGGCACCGATCAGGCAATGATCGACAAAGCAGTTTCCATCATCAAGGGCATCGTGACCGACATCGAGCCGGGTCAGATTCTGACAGGTACCGTTGTCCGTATCATGAATTTTGGTGCATTCGTAGAGCTGGCTCCGAACAAAGATGGTATGGTTCATATTTCCAAGCTTTCGGACAAGCGCGTAGCGAAGGTAGAGGATGTTGTCAACATCGGCGATGAAGTTACTGTAAAGGTAATCGAGGTCGATAAGATGGGTCGTATCAACCTGAGCATGAAACCAGGCGATCTGGCTGAAAATAAATAATAAATAGATTGCAAATGCACACGATGTGCTGCAATCATCCATCATAAAATCAATGTGCCTGCATCACTGCGGCGCAGACCAGATAAAGTAAGGAATGCTGCAAGGCAGAGAAGCGGTTCGCTTCTGCTTTGCGGTGTTCCTTTTTACTTTACAAAGAGGAAAAATATGTTAGAGGTAACAGGGATAGAAAAACGGTACCGCGGAAGGACGATCCTAAAAAATATCTCTTTTCGGGCAAATCCAGGGGAATGCATCGGGATTGTCGGCGGAAATGGATGCGGCAAGACGACGCTGCTCTCGATCCTCGCGGGGATCCGCAAGCCGGATCGGGGGAGTATTCGGATTGACGGGCAGGAGGCGCTTGGAAGACATCGTCTATTAGAAGAAAAAATCGCCTATGTGCCTCAGGAAAATCCATTGATCCCGGAGCTGACGGCATTTGATAATTACCGTCTCTGGTTCAGGGGGAAACGGCGGGAGATGGAGCGGGATCTGGAATGCGGCGTCGGTCATGTGCTGGGCGTGGACCGATTCTTGAAAACGCAGGCGGGACGGCTTTCAGGCGGAGAGAAAAAGAGGCTGAGCATCGCGGCGGCACTCTCCGGACGCGCGGATATCCTGATTCTCGATGAACCGGGGGCAGCGCTTGACCTGGAGGCCAAGGAGCAGATCCTGACTTATATCAGGAGCTATGTGAAAGCAGGGGGGACAGTTCTTTTAACGTCCCATGAGATGGGAGAGATAGGGGCGTGTACAACCCTGTATGTATTAAAGAACGGTGCGCTGGTTCCGACGGAGGCAGGGCTTTCGGCGCGGGAGCTGATACAGAGGTTTTAAGGTTACTGGGCACGTATGCGTGAACAGTAACGTTTTAAGAGTGAGAAAACAGGAGGAGGTACAAGATGGAAGAGGGAAATAATGCAAACAATACAAACAATACAAACATGTCAAACAATTCAACCCCGCTAAACCCGGCAGAGGCAGCGGCGCAGGCGCTTACGGCCGCATCTGACACAGCGGATGGAACCAGTGCAGGCGGATCCGCTGGTGCTGGCGGCGGAATCGGTGGAAATGCTGCAGGCGGCAGTGACGGTGGCAGAACGGGCGGAAATGGTTCCGGCAGGAAGAAATGGCTCATTCCAGCCGGAGCAGCCGCAGCGGTGGCCGTGATCGGCGGCGGTGTGATGCTCAGCCATCAGGCAGATCCGAAGGACACAGTGATCGATGCGTTCAAGAGTATCACGGCGGAAGGGCAGTTAAATCCGTCTGAGGAGATCTTTGGGACGAAAGAGCTGGAAGACCTTTTACAGAAGGGATCTGCGCAGACGGGTATGGAGTTAAGCATGACAGGTATTTTCGATGAATCCCTGAACCAGATGAGCGGTGCGGGCATCGGTCTGGATGTGAAGCGCGATGTGGACAGCGGACGGCAGCTGCTAAATCTTTCCTTGCAGTATGGCGGCGGAGAATTGGCGGACGCACAGCTTTACATGGATGATACACAGATCATGGCGGCGATTCCGGCACTTTCCAGCCGTATGTTTACCCTTGACTATGTCAATGATCTGGAAGGACAGCTCATTAATTCTCCGTATGCGGCGCAGAAGCTCGAAGAGCAGGGGATTGATATTGAGGGGCTGGCAAATTATCTGGGACAGTACAAGGAAGCGCTTTCGGACGAGGAGCCGATGATGGATCTGAAAGCACTCTGGAACCGCTACAAAGAGGGAAGCAAGGCGATTGATGACCTCAAAACGGCTATGACCGTCACTAAGAATGACAAAAAAGAGTTTACGATCGACGGACAGAGCGAGAATTGCCGCGGTTACCATGTGACTCTGCCGAAGGATGCGCTGATTCGCTTTGCAAAGACGACGAGAGAATTTTTCCTGAATGATGAGACACTCAAACAGGATGTGGTGCGCTATCTGGAACTGGCAGGCGACGCAAGCAGCATCTATGCAGCGGACGGGGACGGAGAGAGCGTGGATCCGGAGGAACAGCAGAAGGAACTCTGGGCGCAGGCGGAAGCGGTGCTGGACAATCTGGTAGAGGAAATGGAAAATACCATCGGGGATGTGACGATGGATGTCTATGTGAGAAAAGACGGCAAAATGGCTGGATTTTCCTATGAGACGGATGCAACGGTTGAGGAAGAAAATGTCCGTTTTTACGGCGATGTTTCCTTTGGCGGCGGTTACAACATGCTGTCGAATGTGAATGGGGCGTTAAATATTGAGGATTCGGACGGTCAGATTATCACGGTTTCCCTGGATAAAACAAGCGCTTACGAGGCTGGAAAGAGCTGGAGTGGTCAGGTAATTGCGACCCTGCAAGGCGACGAAGAGAAATACCAGTTTATCCTGGATGGCGACTATCAGATCGCGGACGGAAGCTATGAGGTAAAGCTGGATCTGCAGAGTAACGGTGCGTCTCAGGCGTCGCTCACGACGAATGGCGCGGTCAGCGACCTTTCAAAGGGCGAGAGCGTCCATATCGATATGGATTCCCTGCGTCTGGAAACTACATTGTTAAATGGAAGCAGTTCTTATGTTGAATTTGCCGGTTCCTATTATGTCAACCCGCTGGAGGATGAGATCGTGCAGCCGGACGGCGTTCCATTTGATGTGCTGGCTTCCTCCGAGGAGGATTATAACCAGGTCACAACGGAGATAACAGGCAACCTGTTCGCAATTCTCCTGAAAGTCATGTCATAGGCGGCGGAAAATGCGAACATATATGATATATCTGCTGCTGACCGGAAAGCGCCTGCTCCGCCAGCTGCCGTATTTTCTGGCAGGGCTGGCGGTGATGGTGCTGCTCGTCGGCATGGCGGCATTTTCGGCGTCTAAGGTTTTATATGGGGAAACATCTTTAAAGAAAATCGAGGTGGGCGTGGTGCTTCCGGAGGACGATGCGCTTTCGGAAAAGATAACCAAAATGATTGCCTCGCTGGACAGCGTGGAAAGTCTCTGCGACTTTTCGTATCTGGAACACGATGAAGCGTTTCAAAAGATGAAAAGCGGGGAGCTTCAAGCGGTTTTCGAGGTGCCGTCCGGCATGGCGCGCGGCATTTTGGACGGTACGAACCAGCCCGCCACGATCTGGTTTCCGGATGAGAGCGGGCTGGAAGGCGCCGTTTTCCGGGAGCTGGCGGAGTCGGGCAGTTCGATGCTTGGCACTTCGCAGGCGGCGATCTACGCGGCAAATGAATGTTTAAATATCCAGGGAGTGCCGGAACAGATTTCGGTGTCTGAACAGGATTTGAACCGTATCTTTTTAAAATATGCGATGAACCGCGAGGCACTTTTCCGGAAGAAAACGGTCAGCGCTGCAGGGAATGTATCGACGGCGGTCTTTTATGGAATTTCGGGGATTGTATTTCTGATGATTCTTACCGGAATCCCGGCAGCACCGTTTCTGGCTCCCCAGACGGAGGCGCTGGAACAGGGGCTTCGGCGCATCGGGATCCGGCGGTGGTATCCGCTTTTCTGCAAATGCTTGTGCATGACGCTTCTTCTGATGGCAGTCACGGCGGGCGGCTATGGCTGGGCGGTGCAGAAGGGATATGCGCTGGCGGGGCGGGAAGAACTGGCGGCGTGGGGGCTGACCTGCGCGGCAGTTTCGGCGTGGATTCTGCTGTTTTATGAGGTGTGCAGAAGTTCGGCAGCGGCGATTTTGACGTTGTTTGCGGTCAATGTGGTATTTCTCTTTCTGGCGGGCGGCATCATCCCGTCCGTCTTTCTGCCGGAACTGGTTCAGAAAGTCGGAAATATGACGGTGACGGCGCTCTGGATGGATGGAATCCGCTTTATTGCTTCGGGCGAGGAGACAGGGGCGGTTTCGGTGCTGTGGAAACTGGCTGCGGCGGCATTGGCATGCTTTGCACTGGCGCTTGCCGCCGGAAAAAGGAGGGATTGACGGATGCGGAAGCTGGCGTGGTGGTTCTGTATGTTTGGAATGACGCTGCGGCGGGCTCTTTACCGCCCGGTGTTCCTCCTGTTTCTTCTGATCTTTCCATTGGGAATGGGCGTGCTCCATCAGGTGGAAAAACGGGATTCCGGGCGGATCGCGGTGGCGCTCTGCCCGGGAACGGATGCGTGGAATCAGGCGCTTGCAGAAAGACTGGAATCGGAAGAGAGCCGTTCATTTTTCTTTTATCCGTGCGGGACGGAGGAAGAGGCAAAGAAGGCGGTTATGACCGGACGGGCGGAGTGCGCCTACCTGTTTCCAGAGAGATTAAAAGAACGGCTGGACGAGGGGCATTATACCCGTGCGGTCCGCGTGCTGGTGTCGCCGTCCACGGTGGCAGAGAAAATTATATCAGAAAAGATATTTTCTGAACTGTTCGAGGTGTATGGGCGGGAACTGCTGGCAGACTATGGGAAAAATGGAGCGGCATTCCAGACGGTGATGGCGCGCTGCCAGACGACGGAGGCGCGGGAAAAGGCGTGCGGCGTGCTGATGAAACTCTATGAAAAATACCGCAGCAACGGAAGCACCTTTACCTTTGATTATCAGACCTTACAGGGAGGAACGGCACTGCAGACAGGGGCGATGAAGGTGGTCTTTCCGGTGCGCGGGCTGACGGCGGTTTTCCTTTTTATCATGGGGCTGGCGGCAGCTGTCATGGCGGGCGAGGATGCAGAGCGCGGGCTTTATGCGGCGGTCCGGAGCCGGGAGCGGTGGCTGCTGCAGACGGCGGAGATCGCGGCATTTGTCTTTTTAGCATCCATTTCGGCCTATGCGGCGCTTCTGGCGTCGGGAAATGGGGCAGAGCCGCTTTTAGAGGCGGGAAAGCTGCTTTTTTATCTCTTCTTCGTGACCATGTATGCCTTTGGATGCCTGGCAGTCTGCCGGAAGCCGGGATTTCTGGCGGCGCTGATTCCGGTGTTTATCCTTGCGAGCCTCCTGCTCTGCCCGATCTTTTTTGACGCTTCAGTCTTTTTGCCGGGAGCCGCGGGTATGCGAAAGCTGCTGCCGCCGTGGTGGTATCTGAGCGGCATTTTCGGTTTCCAAAGTGTCTACCCGTGAACAATTACTTTTTTACAACGTTTTTTTGGATAACTTCGATAAAAAGATTGCTATTTTTTCATTCAATTATTATAATAAAAAGAGACATCCGGTATCGAGCATCAATCTGCCGGATGTTTTCATGCGAGAAAATCAGGAGAGGAGTGAACACAATGGAAAGCCGGAGTCATAAGGCGGAATCAGACGGCAGCTACCCAGAACCGAAGGCAGCGTACACATGCATTTGCAGGAATGACAGCTGCAAACAGCGGATTCCTTGTGTACACTGCCGCATCTGTGGATAAGTTTCCGGCATTCTGCCTGTGTGCAGGAGCAGGAAGGGAGCAGCCTGTCCGATTTCCAAAATGACAATATTTTGGAAGGAGACGGGAATGTTAGAAGAAGAGAAGAAAGAAGAGCTGCTGGCTCTGCTGTCCGGGAAGAAGTACCGGGAGCTGAAAAGCCAGCTGGTCGAGATGAATGAGGTGGATATTGCCTCATTTATCGAAGAATTGGATTCAGAAAAGACGGTCGTTGTATTCCGTATGCTGCCGAAAGAGCTGGCATCGGAGGTATTTGCCTGTCTGGAAGTCGAACAGCAGCAGCACATCATTACCAGTATTACGGATAATGAGCTGCGTGCCATCATTGACGACCTGTATGTCGATGATGCGGTCGATATGCTGGAGGAGCTGCCGGCGACGATCGTGCGGCGCGTACTTCAGAACTCCAGCCCGGATACGAGAAAACTGATCAACCAGTTCCTCAATTACCCGGAAAACAGCGCCGGAAGCGTCATGACGGCGGAGTACGTGGGACTCAAGAAAAATATGACGGTGGAGCAGGCATTTGATTATATCCGGAAATATGGTGTGGACAAGGAGACGATTTACACCTGCTACGTCATGGATGAAAAACGCCGCTTAGAGGGCGTTGTGACGGTCAAGGATCTTCTGATGAATGATTATGCGGCGCTCATGGGCGATATCATGGATCCGCATGTGATCAAGGCGTATACGACGGAAGACCAGGAAAAGGTCGTGGAGACGTTCAATGAGTACAACCTCTTGAGTTTACCGGTTGTGGACGGCGAAGACCGTCTGGTCGGCATCATCACGGTCGATGATGTCATGGATGTCATGGAGCAGGAGGCGACGGAGGACTTCGAGAAGATGGCGGCGATGCTGCCGAGTGAGAAGCCGTACCTGAAGACGGGCGTGTTCCAGCTTGCGAGAAATCGTATTCCGTGGCTGATGATCCTGATGTTGAGCAGTATGGTGACCGGCGGTATTTTGTTAAAATATGAGAATGCCTTTTCGGTAATTCCGCTTTTGGTTACGTTTATTCCGATGCTGATGGATACGGGCGGAAACTCCGGCAGCCAGGCGAGCACGATGATCATCCGTGGTATGGCGGTCGGCGAGGTAGAACCGGCGGATATTCTGAAAGTTATGTGGAAAGAAATCCGCGTGGGAATGCTCTGTGGACTTTCTCTGGCGCTTGTCAATTTCGTGCGCCTGATGATCCAGTATCCGGGGCAGGTACTCATCTGCCTGACGGTAGTTATCAGCCTGTTCTGCACGGTTATCATCGCGAAGACGATCGGATGTGTGCTTCCGATTGCGGCGAAGACGATCCATCTCGACCCGGCGATCATGGCGTCGCCGATGATCACGACGATCGTGGATGCGTGCAGCCTGATGATTTATTTCCAGCTGGCGTGCCATCTGCTGAATATGAAGGCGTGATATAAATTACCTGCCTGCTGGCCCATGTTTTCGTACGGTCAGCGCAGTAAATGCGCAGACTTACGGAACAGTTACTTTATTTTATAATTCCAATATTTTAATTATTTCTAGGAAAGGAAAAACTGTTTGGAACATAAGCTTCCAGACAGCCGTGTGAAAAGTATGACAAAGATCAGAACCAGATACGCACCGAGCCCGACAGGCAAAATGCATGTAGGAAACTTAAGAACTGCATTATACGCATACCTGATTGCAAAACATGAGGGCGGCGATTTTATCCTGCGAATCGAGGATACCGATCAGGAGCGTTTCGTTGAAGGCGCGACCGAGATCATTTACAATACGATGCGCGATACCGGACTGAAGCATGACGAAGGTCCGGACATCGGAGGTCCGGTTGGCCCGTATGTACAGAGCGACCGTCAGAAACAGGGCATCTACATGGAATATGCGAAGAAGCTGATCGATAAAGGCGAAGCTTATTACTGTTTCTGCGATCAGGAACGCTTAAACAGCTTAAAGAGAGAAGTAAACGGCGAAGAGATCATGACCTATGATAAGCACTGCCTGCACCTTTCCAAGGAAGAGGTAGAGGCAAACTTAAAGGCAGGAAAGCCGTTTGTCATCCGTCAGAACAATCCGACCGAGGGAAAGACTACCTTCCACGATGAGATTTACGGAGATATTTCCGTAGATAACTCCGAGCTGGATGATATGGTTTTAATCAAATCGGATGGATTCCCGACCTACAATTTCGCAAATGTGGTGGACGATCATTTACAGCAGATCACCCATGTAGTCCGCGGTAACGAGTACCTGTCTTCTTCACCGAAGTACAACCGTCTGTACGACGCATTCGGATGGAAGGTTCCGGTTTATGTGCACTGCCCGACCATCACGAACGAGGAGCACAAGAAGCTGAGCAAGCGAAGCGGTCATTCTTCCTATCAGGATCTGATCGATCAGGGCTTCGTTTCCGAGGCAGTTGTCAACTTCGTTGCCCTGCTTGGCTGGTCACCGGAAAATAATCAGGAGATTTTCTCCTTAGACGAGCTGGTAAAAGAGTTCAACTACAAGAATATCAGCAAATCTCCGGCTGTTTTCGATATGGTAAAACTGAAATGGATGAACGGCGAGTACATCAAGGCGATGGATTTTGATAAGTTCTATGAGATGGCAGAGCCGTACATCAAGAAAGTAATCACCAAGGATCTGGCTCTGAAGAAGATCGCGGCGATGGTTAAGACGAGAATCGAGATTTTCCCGGATATCGAGGGACACATCGATTTCTTTGAGACACTGCCGGAGTATGATCCGCAGATGTATGTTCACAAGAAGATGAAGACCAATCTGGAGACATCCTTAAAGGTATTAAAAGATGTTCTGCCGATTCTGGAAGCACAGGAAGATTACTCCAACGACGCCCTGTACGCGGCGCTGTCCGAGTATGTATCCAAAGAGGGCGTTAAGACCGGCTTTGTAATGTGGCCGATCCGTACCGCTGTATCCGGCAAGCAGATGACGCCGGCAGGCGCGACCGAGATCATGGAAGTGCTTGGCAAGGAGGAGTCGATCAGCCGTATCAAGAAGGGGATTGAACTTCTGGAGGCACAGCAGTAGGCTGTCGTAACCGTCGATGTTCGACTTGAAGCAAGTTTGGCTTCGCAGATTAAATCAGTAGGTAGTAAATAAACAACTGCTTTTTCATGTATCGTAGATGCATGAAAAGCAGTGAAAAGGTGCGCTTTGTGAGAAATACATTCCAAGGCGCACTTTTCTTACATTTGTACTTGACAGATTTGCTTCAGATGCGCGGCAGAAGGATGTCTTGCACATCAAAATGCGAATTTCGAAGCAAATATGCCGAGATATTCTTGAATTGTGGAGTAAGGAAACAGGAAATGGCATTCAGTAAAGCACAGACACAGGCAATCATGCATAAAGATGGTCCCATGATGGTTCTGGCGGGACCGGGATCAGGGAAAACAACGGTGATCACCCATCGGGTCCAGTATCTGACGAAGGAGTACGGAATCGATCCGGGGGATATTCTTGTGATTACCTTTACCCGGGCAGCAGCCGAGGAGATGCGGGAGCGGTATGAAGCATTGACCGGCGGCGGCTCCAGAGTCACCTTCGGTACTTTTCATTCGATCTTTTTTAGGATCTTAAAGCTGGCATACCGATATACCGCTGACAATATTGTCCGGGAAGAGCAGCAGATGCAGTTTGTCCGGGAGCTGGCTCAGGCCGGAGGTCTGGAGCCGGAGGATGAAAATGAGTTTGCAGCCTCCATTTTAAGTGAGATAAGCTCTGTCAAGGGAGAGAGGATTGCACTGGAACATTACTATTCCAAAAACTGTCCGGATACAGTTTTCCGTCAGCTCTATGCGGGCTATGAAGAGAAAATGCGCCGGGCCGGACTCATCGATTTCGATGACATGATGGTGCTGTGTCTGGAACTTTTTACGGAAAGAAAAGATATCCTGTCTGCCTGGCAGAGGAGGTATCGGTACATCCTGATTGATGAGTTTCAGGACATCAACCGACTTCAATATGAGATCGTGCGGATGTTAGCCAAGCCGGAAGATAATCTTTTTATCGTGGGCGATGATGATCAGTCGATTTACCGGTTTCGTGGGGCCAAACCGGAGATTATGCTGGGGTTTGAGCGGGATTATCCGGGTGCCGGACGGATTCTTCTGGATGTGAATTACCGAAGCACCGAGGAGATCGTGGCACCGGCATTGCGGCTGATCGGAGAAAACCAGAAACGTTTTTCAAAGGCCATCCATACAACGGGACGGCATGGGAAGAACGTGATCACGAAGCTCTGGCAGGATCCGGGGGAAGAAAATCTGGCCATTGCCAGGGAGATACAGCTGTATCTGCAGTCGGGAGTGCGGCCGGGGGATATCGCAGTTTTATACCGGACCAATGCTGGTCCTCGTTTTCTGATGGAAAAGCTGATGGAATACAACCTTCCCTTCCGGACAAGGGATACGGTGCCGAACCTCTATGAACACTGGATTTCGCGAAATATCCTGACCTATATCCGGATCGCCATGGGAAGCCGGGTGCGGGAAGATATTTTGCAGGTCATCAACCGTCCGAAGCGTTATATCAGCCGGGATGCGATGCCGGATGAGACGGTTTCGTTCGAGAAGATGAAGGCATTCTATGCGGAGAAAGACTGGATTGCCGAGCGGATCGAGAGTCTGGAAGGGGATCTGCGGGCGATCGCCCGGATGTCACCTCTGGCAGCCGTCAATTATATCCGCCAGGGCATGGGATACGATGAATATCTGATCGAGTATGCGGCATTCCGGCGGATGCGGCCGGAGGAACTTTTAGAGACTGCCGATGAGTTAAAAGAAAGTGCGGCGGGTTTCAAGACCTTTGACGAGTGGTTTGCACACATCGAGGCGTACAAGGAGGAACTGCTCCGGCAGGCGGCGCAGCGGCGGACGGAGACGGATGCGATCACGCTGGCGACGATGCACAGCGCCAAGGGGCTGGAATTTCCCATTGTCTATATTCTCGATGCCAATGAGGGCATCACACCGCACAGCCGCGCGATGCTGGACGAGGATATGGAGGAAGAACGACGTCTGTTCTATGTGGCAATGACGCGTGCAAAGACCCGGCTGCATGTATATGCGGTGCGGGAGAGGTACCATAAAAAGGCGGAAGTATCGCGGTTTGTGTGGGAGTATCTGGGGCGGGATGGAGATAGCAGGTAACGAAATTCACAATGAAAATCGGGAAATCATATAAATGACGGTATTAAACATATATTGTGTACGGTTTATTGACATTTTTTGAAAATTGTTTAATAATAACATCATGAGAATTAATCTTCATGGGCGTCAAAATAGATGAAAGGTAAACAGAGAGGAGATGGGAGAATGAAAGGTATACGAAGGGCAGCAGCGGTGTGTCTGACAATGACATTGGCAGTATCGACATTATTTGGAAATACAGCATGGGCGGATATGCCGCAGAAGACGGAGAGGAAAAAATGTGTTCATGTGCATACCGAGGAGTGCTACGGCGAGCCGGATGAGGAAGCGACCTCGTCCCAGATAGGAGAAGAGCCGACGGAATGTACCCACGTCTGCACTGTAGAAAGCGGATGCATACGGAATACAGCCGCGTCTTCCGGTACGAACGAGGACGATTCTGAAACCGGGCCGGATGATGAAGAAACCAACGATCAGAAGGATTCTGCTGACAAAGCAGAGGATGACGAGAAACAGGAGGATGCACCTTCCGTCAGTACACCATCGGATATGGAAGATACGACAGTTCCAGGCGGAACAGTGATACCGGCTGTGAAGTCCCAGATCTTCTCCTGGTCCTGGTATGATCCGGAAGAGAACCTGCTGGATGGAAAATTAGAGCTTAGCGGAGTTACCGAGGAAGCCCAGCCATCCTTCGAAGAAGTCACGGAGTACTTACCAGAGGCTATTGTTGCCCAGGTCGGAGAAGAAAGCGAAGCTGGTAAAGAGGAAAAACTTTCGATCACTGGCTGGAGCTGTAACGAGTATGTGCAGGATGAAGAAGGCCGCTGGCCGCTGGAAGGCACCTATGAGTTTGCAGCAGAGCTGCCGGAGGCATATGAACTGGCGGAAGATGCAGAGGCGCTGGTGGTGGAAGTATCTGTGACAGGAGACCAGGCGGCATTGACGGTATATAATCCTAATAATGTTGTGTTAAATGTAAATTTTGAAAAAGGGGAACCTTCTAAAGGCCTTGCCTATGATGAGAGTGGGTTTTCTAGTCTTAACAACAACGTAATGAATTTATTGAACGATCGCGGTATAGAGGTTACTAATTCAGGAGAAAATAGCTTTCAATTAAGAATGACGAATGCTACTACCATACAGAACCTTGAGTTAAGCCGGGGAACATGGGAGATAGTATTAAATGGAAGCAATGTATTAGAGGGAAAAGGAAAAGGTGTTGGAGGAGTTGGCCTCAAAATTAAGGAAAATGTAAGAGCGACGATTAAGGAAGGAACAGCACCCGCTTCTTTGACAGCTAAGAATTCTCCAACGACAGGAACAAGTAGGGATGGATCCAGCGGAATAGCAGTCGAAGGTAACTTGACGATAGAAAGTGGAACGATAGAAGCAACTGCCGATGGGGGAGAAAATAGCGCTTCATTCTCAGGGGGCATTGTTGTGGGAAGCAATGGAACTTTAAATATTAACGGAGGCGCTGTTACTGCTGCGGGAACAGGCAAGAATGGCGTGTTTGTCCGTGGAAATTTCCGGATGAAGGGTGGATCATTAACGGCAACTGGAAGTAGGAAACCCGGAATTGAGAATGAGGGTACTTTTGAACTTTTAGGTGGAACAATTTCAACAAAATCTAATAGTGGTGGAATAGGATTTTTGCAGGGGCTTGGATCTGTAACGATCAAAGCCAACGAACTGAATACGGATCGATTAAACATTACTGGAAATAGTTCCTTCACTGTTGCAAGAGGCGGAAAGGTAACCTCTGAAAGTACGATAATTAATAGTGGCACACTTACCAATGAAGGAGAATTTGTTTCAAACGGTCCATTTGTAAAAGAAGAAAACGGAAGATTTATCAATAACGGTACAATCAGCGGAACCGGAAGTCTACCCGATGGTGTAAAGCAGATTCCAGATACAATTACAGTTCGTAAAACGGAAATAATTGCAGATTATCGCAACAATATGTTGATCGATGTTCCAAGCCTTGCGGGTATTCATCAACCGGATAGGGCCGGAAACCTGCAATATGAACTTGCTGAATATACAGGAAGTGATAAAGGAGAAGGAACGATTGACAAGGAATCGGGTCAGTTGAAGGTGGACAGGGCTGGTGTATTTAAAATCGAGGTGAATACACAGGAAAGTGGATTCTATAAAGCCGGAGAAAATCCGGTTTGTATAACATTGACTGTTAATAAAGCAAAGTTTCCTGATTCCTGGAACTTGAGCGTAACGGCTGCCAGCGATGAATATAGGGGAGCCCAAGGATATCCGGCAGCTTTCATTAGCGCAAGTGGCATTCCTAGTGGTGCAAGGTATGAATATCAGCTGAAGAGTACAAGTAGTACGGATGATTTACAAGAAGATCAGTGGAAGTCGGAGTGTCCGAAGATTGTGAATGTAGCAGAGTCGGGTCAGTTTGTATTTGTAAGAGTGACAGTAGATAATTACAAGTCGAAGGTATTTTGCTCTGGCAACCCAACGAGTATTATCAAACGGAGGTTTGCAGATACAAAAGTAACACTCGAACCAGAGACCGTCATTTATAATGGTCAATCCTGGAGCCCGGAGATCAAAGTGGTTGAGAACTGGCAGGGAGCTTCCGAAGATGAAGTGGATAAGGCGGATTATACAATCAAAGATTGGACATATTGGACAGGAACTGATAATAGGATAGTTAAAGAGCGAAAAGATGCTGGAACATACACTGTCCATCTGTTGGGACAGGGAAATTATAAGAATGAATCGAATACAGCTATATTTACAATCGACAAGTGTAAATTAAATGCACGGATAACAGGAGGCTCTTTCGATAAAGTCTATGATGGAACGACAGATATTACGGAGGAGCAGAATTTATCCGTTCAGCTTTACAGTGATTCCGGCACTCCTGATTCTCAGGATGTTCGTGCTGACCAGGTGAATTTGGCATATCAGAGTGCGGATGTTGGAGAGCACAATATTGAGGCGGCAAATATCACGTTAGCAGGTGACAATGCAAAGAATTATGAGCTGACAGAAAATAGCGCATCCATTAAAGGCAGCATCATAGCACGTGATTTTGCATCCATGACTGTGTCGGCAGATCCGCTTACCTACAATGGTACCGAACAGAAGCCGCAGATCCATGCATCTGTGGAAACCGGTCTTTCAAATGTGAGTCCGGATGCAGTAGTATTTACTTATTCTAAGAATGGAGTGGATTATCAGAGTGAGATCCCAGGCTTTACCGATGCGGGAACCTATCAGGTATATGTGAAAGCTTCGATGGCCAATTTCAATGATGCGGTAAAAACAGTCGATGTGACGATTCAGCAAGCGTCTTCAAACTCAGGCAGTCATTCAGGCGGCGGAAAAGGCAGCGGCGGAAAAGGCAGCAGTGGAAAAGGCAGTAGTGGAAAAAGCAGCAGCGGAAGTTCCGGTACAGTAACCAAAGATAGCCAGAAAGGCTACCGCAGCGAGGAGCAGGGGGTTATCACCGGTGCATCGAATTAGGCAGTGAATGACGGTTACAGCCATTGGATGAAGGATGCCCGAGGCTGGTGGCTCCGCTACAGTGACGGCACCTGGCCTATGGGCAATACCGGTGCATTCCATTGGGAAAAAGTCAACGGCAGATGGTGGGCATTTGGCGCTGATGGATATCTGAGTACCGGTTGGCTCTATGACACCCTGTACCAGGGATGGTTCTATATGGACGAAAACCAGGGTATGCTTACAGGATGGCAGTTCATCAATGGAAAATGGTATTACCTGAATCCGAGTCACGACGGCAGTGCCGGCATCATGTATTCAAACCGCCGGACACCGGACGGCTGGTACGTGAAAGAAGACGGCAGCTGGGATGAAGAAGCGGGAAGATAATAGGAAAAAGAGTTATTTAAAGCGGTTGATCGGGAGGTCAGCCGCTTTTCTTTGCTCATATTGAGGTCTTAAAAATTGAAAAACGGTCACCAGAATTTGTAGGAAATGATAGGTGGTTGTTTGCTCAGTTTTTTGGAATATAGATGATTTTGTCACAGGCGTAAAGTTCTTCTCCCCCGCTGTTTCGCATTTCATATCCGATATATTTACAATTCCCATCCAACTGACTATAATAAAGAATGTCCGTTTGCCTGCAAAGGCGCGGAACCATATCCATCTGCATCAGGGCGATATGACAGAAAAATGAACTTAAAAGAATGGAAGAAAGAACAATGGATGTAATTGAAAAATTTGGAAATAGGGTGAGCAGCCAGGCGCTTAAGGATCCGGAAAAAGCGCGTCGGCTGCTTCTTGCGGGATACCGCCTGCAGGAAAAGAAGCTTCAGTTTTTGCCGGATCGGGGACTGCCGTCGTCGGGACAGTATGTGGCGCGGGTGGTTATGAAAAATATCATTCAGTCGCTGTCGGAACCGGAGAATGCGGCGATGGTCAGCATATTTGTGCCGGGAGAGCTGGTGATGGCGGCAGGGCTGACGCCGTACTCAGTGGAGGCGATGTCCTGTTTTATGGCGGGAACGAAGTGTGAGCAGACGTTTCTTCGGAAAACGGAGGAAGAAGGATTTCCGGAGACGATGTGTTCGTACCACAGGGTGTTTCTGGGGGCGGCGCTGACGGGGATTCTGCCAAAACCGAACTGCATGATTTATACGAACCTTGCGTGTGATGGAAATATGATGACGTTTCCGTATTTAAAGGATAAATTTGAATGTCCAGGCTTTTATATTGATGTTCCGTATGAGAAAAACCGGGAATCGGTTCTGTATGTGGCGGATCAGCTGCGGAAATTGAAACGGTTTCTGGAGGAGACGACGGACAGACGGATTTCGGAGGAAACAGTGCGGAGTGCGGTAGATAACAGCCGGAAAGCGGCGGCGAATTATAAAAAACAGCTTGCCCTGCGGTGTGCGCATGACCCGGTGACCTCTCTGACGAATGAATTGTATGCGCTTTTTATGTGCCATCTGATGGCTGGCTCAGAGACGGCGGTTACCTATACGGAAAAACTTCTGCGCGATGTGCGGATGTCACCGAGGGGAGATGGTCTTTCGGTAATCTGGATGCACATCATGCCATTTTTACAGGAGCCGGTTAAGGATATTTTTAATTATAGTAAGAAAATGCACATCCGCGCTTGTGATTTCATCGCAGATGGTTTTCAGGAGATGCATGCGGAAGACCCGTATGAGGCGATGGCAGAGAAAATGGTCTACTGCATTTACAACGGCAGTGTGAAACAGAGAATTGAGAAAGCGGAACGACTTGCCAGAATCACGGAATCGGATGGTGCTGTTTTATTTGCCCACTGGGGCTGTAAGGGAACGATCGGTGCATCCAGCCTGATTAAGCAGTCCTTAGAAAAGACAGGACTTCCGACGATGATTCTCGACGGTGACGGCTGCAACCCCGCCAATACCAGCGACGGTCAGGTATCGACGCGGCTTCAGGCGTTTGTGGAAATGCTGGAAAAGGGCAAGGAGGAGAAACACGCATGATTTATTACGTCTGTAAGTACACCCCGATCGAGCTGTTCCGGGGGTTTGGAGAAGAATGTTCTGTTTTGGAGGAAATGCCGGAAAATTTCGAACAGTCGGATCAGATTGCACATGCAAATCTGTGCGGCTTTGGAAAATCGGTCATTCAGGCAGTGCTGGAAGGAAAGGTTGAACAGCTGGTGCTGGTAAACTGCTGCGATTCGATGCGGCGCGTTTACGATATCGTGGAGAGCACGGGAAAATGTAAGTTTTTATATATGCTGGATCTGCCGCATGATGATAATGAATGTGAAAAAGTGAAATTTGCGGGCACGATCCGGAGGCTTAAAAAGGCATATGAGGCATATTCCGGGAAAGTGTTTGATAAACGCGCTTTTATCAAGTCCTTTATTACGCCGGAAATGAACACGGAGCCGTACATTGGTGTGCTGGGCGTGCGGGTCAGCGGCATTCTGGAGGATATGATCCGGGACAATATCCAGATGGATGTGGAAAATCTGACCTGTACGGGTGGTCGGAAACTGTCGGTCGTACAGGATGAAATGTGGAATATGGAGGAAGAGGAGCTGTTTCTTTCTTACGCGGACGTCCTGCTGGGACAGATGCCGTGTTTCCGCATGAACCGTTCGATCCGCAGAAACCGTCTGTATCTGGATCCGAATTTAAAGGGAATTATTTATCACACGATCAAGTTCTGTGATTATTATGGATTTGAGTATGCGAGTATCAAGCGGGATATCAAGGTTCCGCTCCTTAAGATTGAGACTGATTTTACGAGCCAGAGCGCGGGGCAGCTTTTGACGCGCATTCAGGCATTTGAGGAGACGATCGAGGGATCAGAGGATATGGATCCGGGAAAAGGTATCAGTGAGGAGGCAAGAAAGAAGATGGAGTCGGGCATTTTTTATGTAGCGGGAATCGACAGCGGTTCGACAAGTACGGATGTGGTCATACTGGATCAGGATGGAAAAATTAAATCGACGATGATTATTCCGACCGGCGGCGGTGCGATGATGAGCGCCGAGAAGAGTCTGGATCTGGCGATTGAGAAAGCGGGAATTAAGAAAGAGGAGATCGTGCGGATCGATACGACCGGATATGGACGATCCTACATTGACAGCGGGGATGACAGCATCACGGAGATTACCTGCCATGCCAAGGGCGCAAATTATCTGAATCCGAATGTCCGCACTATCATCGACATTGGCGGGCAGGATATCAAGGCGATCAGCATCGACGGGCAGGGAGCCGTGAAAAATTTCCTGATGAATGACAAATGTGCCGCCGGAACGGGACGTTTTCTGGAAATGATGGCGAAAACGCTGGGACTTTCCCTGGAGGAAATGAGTGTGAAAGGGCTGGAATGGAAGCATAATATCGTGATTTCCAGCATGTGTACGGTGTTTGCAGAGTCGGAGGTCGTGTCGCTGGTGGCACAGAATAAGGATGTGGCAGATATTATCCACGGTTTAAATGTGTCAGTTGCCTCAAAAGTCGGCGCGTTGGCAGCCCGCCTTGGAAAGGATCATCCAGGCGAATATATGATGACCGGCGGTGTAGCGAAGAACCAGGGTATCATCCAGGCATTGGAAGAGAAGCTTGGTGCTAAACTTTATATCTGTGATGAGGCGCAGCTCTGCGGTGCGCTGGGAGCGGCGCTATTTGCTTATGAGAAATGTAAAGGCAGTGCGGAGGAAACGCGATGAAGCGGCAGGGTTAAAACACTTGTATCGATATTTTCGTCAGATATTCACTGGGAGAGGCTGTGGCCAATTCGTCGATCACAGCCTCTTTATAAGAGTATTTGCCGGTTTTAAACTTGTGTTCATCGATCCAATCAAAGAGTTTTTCGTAGGTGTCTTTCGAGTCATAGTAATTTCCCATTAAGTAAGCAACTGCATAGGTTCCGGCCGGTTTTAAGTGATAGGGGTGATTTTTCGGTTTTGTTATAACTTTTGTGAAAAAATAAGCATAGGTATTCAGATGATTTTTTCGTAAATCTGCCACATCCAGCATGGCTCCATAAGGATGACCGGCATTTAGAGCGTGGGCATTGCAGTAACCGATGTGGCGGCAAAGAGCCTGGATGATTTTCTGATGGTCATCTGTATGAATCGGATCGCTGAGAATCAGATATTCTTCCGGTGTCGTCTCGAGAAAAATACGACCATTTTTATTTTCTGTATGGAAGAATAATTCATCTTCTGTGTATTCTGCCTGTTTCTGATTCAGTGATTCCTGGAGTGATACCAGGGATAATTTTATATGATTGGACTGTAAAGTGAATAAAAATCCAAGAATGCATCTACATTCTGAAATCAGAAATCAAATTAAAACATTATAATCTTCGATGCCTCGTTGGGAAGCCAAAGGGGTATTTTTTTACCCAATCAGGCTGTATAGGACACCTCATTTTTGATGTCTTTGGACGGTGCGGGAAGCATACTGATTGGAATCCTTATATCTATGGTATAGCTTTTTGCAATATAAAAAGACTTTACATATGGCTATAAAAATCAACTGTATTCCAAGCGGAACCTTCCCCCATTTTCTGGAACACGAAAAAGAAGAAACGCTTTCGGTCTATCTGGAGGCCGTCAAATGGGCGCTTCTGGAAGAATGAATATGTCCGAAAAAATGTTGGAATTATAATAATATTAACCGAAAAAATGTGATTTATAATAAAATAATGTCCGCAAAAATGCTGTTTAGCAATGGAAATATGCCCTGAAAAGTGTTAAGATAGAATACAGATGCTTTTGGATGTATATGTTGCGCAGGAGGTTTCTTAATGGAAAGAGAGCTGTTTACGAAACTGGAACGATGGATGAATAAAAAGAACAGAAAGCCGCTGATCATACAAGGAGCGCGCCAGGTCGGAAAAACCTGGATTATGAAGGAATTTGGATCCAGGTTCTATGAAAATACAGTCTATATCAATTTTGATAATAATAAAGCAATGAAGGATGTATTTGACCTAGACTTTGACTTAAAGCGGATCCTTTCTGCAATCAAAATTGAGTACGGAAAGAGTTTTCAGGCTGAAAATACATTGATTATTTTTGATGAGATCCAGGAAGCACCAAAGGCGCTGGCATCTTTAAAATATTTCTATGAGAATGCACCGCAGTATTCTATCATTGCAGCTGGTTCCCTGCTCGGTGTTGCATTACATCAGGGAACATCCTTTCCTGTTGGGAAAGTTGATTTTTTAAAATTATGTCCTATGAGCTTCAATGAATTCATTTTGGCAGTTGGTGAAAAGGGGTTGCATGAAGCGTTGAGGTCCCAAGATTATGAACTGATCAATGCATATGCCGGGAAATATACGGATTTGTTAAAAAAGTATTATTATGTGGGCGGAATGCCAGAAGTAGTCCAGACATATATTGATTCCGATGATCTATTTGAGGTACGTGAGATCCAAAACAATCTTCTGCAGTACTATGAAGAGGATTTTAGCAAACATGCGCCAAAGGAAGTTGTTCCGCGCATCATGATGGTCTGGAATTCGATTCCTTCCCAATTGGCTAAGGAAAATCGTAAGTTTATGTATGGAGCACTACGAGAGGGTGCACGGGCAAAAGATTTTGAACTTGCAATTCAGTGGTTGGAAGATGCAGGGTTAATCCTGAAAAGCTATAGAGTATCAAAGCCAGATATTCCACTGATTGCGTACATGGAAATGAACAGTTTTAAAATGTTCATGTTCGATGTGGGATTGTTAACAGCAAAGACCGGACTATCAGCAAGACTTCTATTGGAGGGAAGCCGGATCTTTGAAGAATTCAAGGGGGCACTTACGGAACAGTATGTTGCACAGGAGTTACACGCTGCAGGATATCCGCTTTATTATTTTGCAACAGCACGATCAACTGGAGAGATAGATTTTATGTTGCAGGGAGATTTAGACTGCGTTCCGATTGAGGTGAAGGCAGAACAGAATCTCCGTGCCAGGAGTTTGAGGGCATTTTGCGATAAATATAAGCCGGGCATGGCGATTCGTAGCAGTATGTCAAATTATAAGCAGGAAGACTGGCTGACAAATGTTCCGTTATATATGCTTGCGGAATATTTGAAAAGAACAATATATGTGGTAAGCTGATAACAATTTACCTCAAAACCAACGGGGTATTTTTTGTTCTGAATCAGACAATACAGAAGTTCGCGCTAAGCGAACTAATGAAATGGAGGTTCTGGAGTCCCTTCACGGCAATGTAGTATGTGCATTAGCTGCCGGAATCGGTGACTATGTGCGATGTACTCTCTTGGAATATAGCTATCATGATGGCCAGTTTTGGATTTTTACAGAAGGCGGCGAGAAGTTCATAGGACTTGAGAGGAATAAAAATGTCAGTCTTGCTGTCTTTGAAAAGCCCCCGGACTTTGGTGCGCTGAAAAGCGTACTGGTCATGGGAACGGCAAAGCTCATCGAGCCGATGTTATTTGAGGTTCCTGGATTTGATGAATATTCGGAAAACTTGATAAAAAGTTCGA
>ERZ773200.1328-NODE-1328-length-21407-cov-12.548145_pt1 | contig 21407 bp, 19 predicted proteins | sample MGYA00581008_ERZ773200 | MGnify/ENA primary metagenome ERZ773200 (study PRJEB29015, sample SAMEA2737770) | human gut metagenome | biome: human gut; feature: human-associated habitat; material: faeces | place: China | collected 2012 ... | reverse complement strand
TTGTTTCATCTGACGAAAAATTTGACAACGCATCTGTCGCACAATCTTTGTGCGGCATTGCCTCAAATAATTTTCAAAAGCCCCATTTCAAAAGGAAAAAACGCTCACAAAAACCCGACTTCTGCAGCCATATGCAGAGGTCGGGTTTTTAATTGCGGATATGCTATAAAAAAATCACTTTGCCAGAATTTCTTCCCACGATTTCTGCATGCCGGCTCCGTGGAGTGCCACGTAGTAAAGCATGTAGTAGATGTCCGTGGAATCTACCGTGCCATTGCCGTCCACATCTGCGGCAGCAATCTGCTTGGTACTCAATTCACCGTCATTGCCTACAGCAATGTTTGCCACATAGTACAAAACATAGTAGATGTCGGTGGAATCAACATCACCGTTCTTGTCAATGTCGCCGGCAACTACATCGGCAGGTTTTGTCACAGTGCCGTCAGCAAAATGAATCGCAGCAGTTACTAAGAAGTAATTGTCATAATTATCAGTGGAATTGCCGCCGGTAATTGCAATTGCATTCCACTGTTCCGGTGTTCCTGCATAGTAAACGTCTGACAAGTTCATACAATTGCAAAAAACAAGTTCTCCTATAAAGGTTACACTTTTTGGAATAGAGATGCTGGTCAAACTATCACAGCCATAAAAAGTTACTGCGTCAATACTGGTTACACCCTCCGGAATCGCAATTTCTTTCAAAGCCGCACAGTTAAAAAACGCAGATGAGCCAATACTGTTCACACTGTCCGGAATAGCAATCTCTGTTATTCGAGAACAGTTTTCAAAAGCACCTTCTGCGATGCTGGTTACCCCATCTGGAATCGTCACCTTACCGGAACACTGGTCACGATCCACATCAACTAAAATATGGTTGATGATCACAAGCGGATTTTCATCATATCGATACGTTACCCATGCAGTATTCGTAAAGACTGACTCTCCAAAAAATGTAACCGAATCCGGAATTGTAATATTTTTCAAATTTCCACAGTCAGAAAAAGCATAACTGCCAATACTGGTGACACTATCCGGAATCACAACGCTCGTCATATGATTTTTCCAAAAAGCAAAACCACAAATACTTGTTACATCATTCGGTATGACAATTTCTTTCTCAGTACAAGTCGTTCCGTCCAGCAAAATACCGTTTACAATTACCAGAGGATTTTCTTCCTGTCTTGCAGCCAGCCAAGGCGTATTCACAAAAGCATTTCCGCCAATGCTGGTCACACTGCTTGGAATTGTAATCTCTGCCAAACTCGTGCAACCATCAAAAACACTATATCCGATATTTGCTACACTATTCGGAATGATGACACTTGTCAAACTCGTGCAGCCAAAAAAAGCACTATCTCCGATATTTGCTACGCTATTCGGAATGATAACACTCGTCAAACTCGTGCAGCCAAAAAAAGCACTATCTCCGATACTCGTCACCGTTTTCCCGTCAATCTCTGCCGGAATTTCCAAGTCCCCTGCCGCATCATTTTCACAATCTGTAATTTCCACAGTGTCCTCGGCATTGACAGCATAGGTCAGCTGCGTTGTTCTTGTTCCCACCGGAACTGTCACTGTGTACGCAGTATCATTTTCCGCTGCACACACCGGCAGCACCGCACTGACACTTCCCAGCACACCCTGCAAGCCGGATACACCTGCACAGCCCAGACAGAGCATGCCGGCTGTCACTGCTGCAAGCACTTTTTTCCATAACTTCATTTTCATTCCTCCGTTTCTATTCTATTGCAAAACATCTGCATTTTTATTATAGCACATATGCTTAAAAAAGTCAATTTACTTTTCAAAAATTTCCATTTTTGCTTTTAACTTGACGAACCGCTGTGAATATGCTACAATACAGATAAAAACAACCACCACAACAGAGAAAGGACGCATCATGGATCCACAGACACAACCACAAAACAATAACACTCCGCAGCAACCAAATCAACCACCGCAAAATGGCTACCCCTACCAGCAGCAGCCTTATCAGCAGCCGCAGAACGGCTACCCTTACCAGCAGCAGCCTTACGGACAGCCACAAAACGGCTACCCCTACCAGCAGCAGCCTTATGGACAACCACAAAACGGCTGCCCCTACCAGCAGCAGCCTTATGGACAACCACAAAACGGCTACCCCTATCAGCAGCAGCCTTATTTCCCGCCGGCACAGCCGCCCAAGCAGGGGGCAGGACGTGTGGCAAACTTTTTCTTTTCCCTGCTGCCGATGCTGAGTTTTTTCGCCATACAGATCTTTGCTTCTTTTGTGATGATCTTCCTCATGATTTTCATCGCCCTCTGCCGCACTGACGGCAACATGCAGGCAGTCATGCAGGATTATGAAAGCATCGTCTATAGCAGCGTTCCGACCGCCACGGCACTGTCGCACCTGCTGGCAGCCATCGTCTTTGCGTTCTGGTATCGGTTCAGCTTCCGGAAACCACGCCCCGCTATACGGGAAACCACACAGAAGCTGAAGCCGGAGCCGATTCTCATGGCACTGGGACTGGGCATTCTCATGTCTGTTTTCAGCAGCGGCACCTCCGGCATCGAAAGCCTGCTGTTCCCGCAAATGGTCGAGGACACCTACGAAATGATGGAGCGTTCCGGCATCGGCACCAATGGCCTGGTCATCTTTGCCACTGTCTGCCTTGCTCCCATTGGAGAGGAACTGGTTTTCCGCGGACTGACCATGAAATATGCGGAAAAAGCATTCGAGCGGTTCTGGGCAGCCAATCTGCTGCAAGCATTTCTGTTCGGCGTGATACACATGAACTGGGTACAGGGCGTGTATGCATTCTTCGGCGGACTGGTGCTGGGCTGGGTCGCTCACCGCTATCGCTCAGTGGTATTCTCCATGCTGATGCACTTTGCTGTCAACAGCTTTTCCACGTTCGGCGGGGACTATCTCCTCGGCTGGATCCCGCTGAACTTTATCACTGCTACCCTGCTGGTAGTAATTCCTGCGGCAATTGCAATCGGTCTGATCGCATGGCGAAATGATGCCGCGGAGAAAGTTGCCCCGTCCGGCGGAACACTGCCGCCGCAGGGACAGTGCTAACGAAACACAATATTTCCGAAACCGGTTTCTGTAGATACAGGAGCCGGTTTTTTGTATGGACAGCACTGCGGAATCCATTGACTTGCCTTTTGTTTCATGCTATAATGAGAACACTGCAAAACGTCAATATGCAGTGTCCTCAAACGCAAAAAGAAATGGAGAATACACATGAAATTATGGAAAAAAGTTCTGGCAGCAACGGCTGCCAGTGCATGTTGTCTGAGCTTTGCCCAAGTATCCGGATTCCAAAACCTGCTGCAAACTGCTGAACCGGTGTTGTCGGCAAGTGCAGCTTCCGGCACTTATGAAGATTTGACCTATTCTGTCAATAGCAGCGGAGAAATCACCATTACCGACTGCGACAAAACGGTAACTGCTGTGGAAATTCCGGCAGAGATCAACGGCTGCCCTGTAACCAGTATTGAAGATGCAGCCTTTCGGCGGTGTTCTAATCTGACTGATATTACCATTCCGGAAAGCATCACCTATATTGGCAAAGAGGCGTTTTCCTATACCCCGTGGCTGAAAGCACGACAGGCGGAAAATCCACTGGTAATTGTCAATCATATTGTTATCGACGGACAGACCTGCACCGGAGATGTTGTCATACCTGACGGGGTGACCAGTATTGCCAACTATGCCTTTTCTTCCGACTTGGGACTCGCAACCGCCTGCTCTACACAAATGACCAGCGTCACCATGCCCGACAGCGTGACACGCATTGGTTCCTCTGCCTTTTCCGGCTGCAAGGGGCTGCTCCGTGTCGTACTGCCGAAAAGTATTACCACCATTGAAGTGGCATCTTTCTATCAGTGCTCCAGCCTGACCACGCTCACCATTCCCCAAGGCGTGACCACGATTAGAAGCAACGCCTTTGCCGCATGCACCGGACTGACCGGTCTGTGTCTGCCGGACAGCCTGACAAAAATAGAAAACTGGGCGTTTGCTTCCTGCTCCAATCTAACCCGCATCACCGTCCCCGCAAGTGTGACCAGCATGGGAGAATCTATATTCCGAGAATGCAGCGGGCTGACCATTCGGGGATATGCCGACTCCACTGCCCAGAGATACGCCGAAAAATACAGCATCGCCTTTGCTGACCTGAACAATCCTGACACCCTGCTGGGTGATGTGGACAACAGCGGCAGCATTGATTCCACGGACATCTACTATGCCCTGTTCCACGTGGCAAATATTGCGGTAGGCAATGACAGCGGGCTGGAAATACAGCAGATCGCTGCCGCAGACATAGACTGCAACGGGGCAGTGGATTCTACCGACATCTACTACCTGCTGTACTACGTGGCACTCCACGGGGCAGGACTTGACAAGTCGTGGAGCGAGGTACTGGCGAAGTAAGCCATACAGAGAAAATCCTTCCGCAACAAAAAATTTATTGACAAAACCAGTGAAATCGCATATAATAATAAGGAAATACTGTTGCACAGTATGATTTGTGCATACAGGCAGATGATAGGAACAACGCAGCAGTGAGAGTATCTCCGGCAGCGGTGTGCAGAGAGCATTGGGTCGGTGAAACAATGTCCCGCACCGGAGGGAAGTGCAACTGCGACGGGAATCCGAATTTTTCGTATTCCCCGTTGGCATGGGGAACGGCAGTTTCTGTGTAAGATCGCCCGAAGTATCCGTGTCCGGCCTGCCCCGTTATCGGCATGGGAACTGATTTTTTGCGTAATTGCGTAATAGAAAACCAGTTCCAAGGGATTTTCTCTATAGAAAAATCCCGCTGAGTGAGAAATCAGAGTGGAACCGTGGAATATTTTTTCCGCCTCTGGAAGTGTATGAAAAACGCACTTGCAGAGGCGTTTTTTTACCCCTGCAAGTACCGACAATTTTAGGAGGTGACATGGGAAGATGTTTCGACAGCTTCGGGAAGATATTGCCATTGTCAAAGAGAAGGACCCTGCCGCACGCAGCAGTCTGGAGATTCTGCTGACCTATTCCGGTCTGAAAGCAGTCCGCAGCTACCGGCGTGCCCACTGGTTCTATCAGCATAAATGGTTCACCATTGCCCGCATCATATCCCAGCGGGCAAGGCACAAGACCGGCATTGAGATTCACCCCGGTGCACAGATCGGAAAAGGGCTGTTCATCGACCACGGCATGGGTGTCGTGATCGGGGAAACCACCGTAATCGGTGACAACTGTCTGCTGTATCAGGGTGTCACGCTGGGCGGCACCGGCAAAGACAAAGGCAAGCGGCACCCCACACTGGGCGACAACGTCATGGTGGGTGCAGGTGCCAAGGTGTTGGGGCCGATCAACATCGGCAACAATGTCAAGGTGGCTGCCAATGCCGTTGTCCTAAAAGACATTCCTGACAACTGTACCGCCGTGGGCGTTCCGGCGAGAATCGCCCGCATGGCAGGACAAAAGGTTCAGCAGCAGGATCTGGATCAGATCCACATTCCAGATCTGACCATGGAGGACATCACCATGCTGAAATCCGCAGTGACCTGTCTGCGGACAGAGATGTCTAAGCTGGAAAAACAGGAACAGACGGAGAAAACGGAGGAATGACCCATGCAGTGTGTGGTATTTGATATGGACGGCGTGCTGTTTGACTCCGAAGCGTTGGTGCTCCAGTGCTGGGAACAGACGGCGAAACTCCACGGAATTCCGGAAATACAGGAGATCTGCCACCGGTGTCTGGGCAGCAATGCCGACATGGCCCGACAGATGTTTCTGGAGAAATACGGAGCCGATTTTCCCTACGACACATATAAGGCGGAGATGTCCGCAAAGTACTGGGAGAACGTGGAAGCCGGCAGGCTGGAACTGAAATCCGGTGTGCGGGAAATGCTGACGGCACTCCGTGCCCACGGCTGGAAAACCGGCATTGCCTCCTCCACACGGGCAGTGATAGTTCGGAAAGAGATGCAGCATTTCGGCTTGGAACAGATGTTCGATCAGATCATCGGCGGCGACATGGTGCAGCACAGCAAGCCGAATCCGGAGATTTACCAGACTGCCTGTCGGGAACTGGGCGTACTGCCGGCAGAGGCTTATGCGGTGGAGGATTCCTACAACGGGATTCGCTCCGCCGCAGCAGCCGGCATGCAGGCGATCATGATTCCCGACCTGCTGCCGCCCACACCGGAAATGGAACAGCTTGCGGCAAAAATTTTCCCGTCTATGGGAGATTTTCAACAATTTTTGTTTGGATAAGCCAAACCGGAACGGCACTGCCGTTCCTACATAATGTGCATATATTATATAATAGTATAAAGGAGCAGAACGGTCATGCAGATCTATAACACGCTGACACGAAAAAAAGAAGAACTCGTCCCCATGACAGCGGGGCACATGGGCATCTATGCCTGCGGCCCTACCGTCTACAACTATATCCACATCGGCAATGCCCGCCCGATCTGTGCATTCGATGTGCTGCGGCGGTATCTGAAGTACCGCGGCTACACGGTCACCTATGTGCAGAACTTCACCGACGTAGACGACAAGATCATCAAAAAGGCAAACGAAGAAGGCACCACTGCGGCAGAAATTGCCAAGCGGTATATTGCTGAGTACAAGACCGATGCCCACGGGCTGAACGTCATGGACGCTGATGTACACCCTACCGTCACCAGCTGCATGGATCTCATCATCGACATTGTAAAAAAGCTGGTAGACTCCGGTCATGCCTATGCCGCTGCCAACGGAGATGTTTACTTCCGCACTTCCTCTTTTCCGGAATATGGCAAGCTGTCCGGTCAGCCCATTGAAGAATTGCAGGCTGGTGCCCGCATCGACATCAACGACGGCAAAGAAGAACCGCTGGACTTCGCCGTGTGGAAAGCTGCCAAGCCAGGCGAACCCTACTGGGAATCGCCGTGGGGCAAGGGCAGACCGGGCTGGCACATTGAGTGCTCTGCCATGTCCTGCCATTATCTGGGTGAAACCTTTGACCTCCACTGTGGCGGTCAGGATCTGATCTTTCCCCACCATGAAAACGAAATCGCACAGAGTGAAGCTGCCAACGGCAAACCCTTTGCCCACTACTGGATGCACAACGGCTATATCAACATCGACAACAAGAAAATGTCCAAGTCACTGGGCAATTTCTTCACCGTGCGGGAAGTGGCAGAGCAGTACGGCTATGAAGTCATTCGCTACATGATGGTGCAGGCACACTACCGCAGCCCCATCAACTACTGCAAGGAACTGCTGGACGCCTGCAAGGCATCTCTGGAACGGCTCTATGTCTGCCGTGACACTCTGGATCGTGCCATTGCTGCGGCAAAGTCCGGCGAGATCTCCGCTGAAGCAACGGAAACTTTTGCCAAGCGGAAAGAACAGTTCATCACTGCGATGGACGACGACCTCAACACCGCAGACGGCATGACTGCGATCTTTGAACTGGTACGCGACCTGAACCGCATGAGTGCAGATGCCTCCATCTCCAAAGAGCAGCTGGAAGCTGGTGCAAAGCTGTTTGACGAGCTGACTGGTGTCATGGGCTTGCTGTACAACCGGAAACAGGCTGATGCAATTCCGGCAGAGGTCACCGCACTGGTCGAACAGCGGCAGGCTGCCCGCAAGGCAAAAGACTTCGCCGAGGCAGACCGTCTGCGGGACGAGATCGCTGCACTTGGCTATGCGGTACGGGAAACCAGACAGGGCACTGAAATCACCAAGATTGACGCGTAACTGCGTGAGAATCCACTCCGGAAAGGAAAGCTATGGCACTCAAAAACCATAAAAAGACCATTACCCGAATTTTTATCCTGCTGGTTGTGATGACGCTGATCTGCATGGGCGTGTTCGCCTGCACCAACTATCTGGAACAGCAGAGCAAGGCGTTTGTGGACATGAGCAAGGTGCAGCTGATCCAGTTGGACGAACCGGAATCAGACGCTCCTGCCATGAAGATCACCACCACCGCCGGCACGATCGTGGCAGAACTGTTTCCGGAACAGGCACCGGCATATGTGAAGCAGTTCACCGAACTGGCAGAATCCGGCTACTATGATGACACTTATGTATTCTCGGTGGAAAAGGGCGTATACTTCGAAGCAGGCAGCCCCAATGCAGACGGCTCGCTGGACAGCGATGCAGACGGCACCTATGAAAAAGTAGAACGGGAAACCAGCGGCGATCTCTGGCCGTTCCGCGGGGCATTCTGCGTGCCGACGACCTCCAAGGAGGGCAACATTTTAGACCGCTTTACCGGCAGAATGACCTCCTACTGCGGTACCCGCTTTGTAGTGTGCAATTCTATCGTTTTCGACGATTCCACCAAGGAGGAGTTGCAGTCGGTTTCCGAAAATGCAGAAAAAATCAACGATGCATTTCTGGAACGCGGCGGCGTGCCGAACTACTCCCAGCAGATGACTGTCTTTGCACAGGCTTACGGGGACGAAAGCTTTGATACCATTGACAAGATCACAGAAGCAGCGACCCAGCCTGCCGCTACTGAGGGCGGCTACACCCCGCCGGAAGATGAAATCCGCATCCAGACCATTGAGATCGGCACCTATGGTGAATTTGCAGACACCGCTGAAAACACAAAAAAATGACGGGAAATCTTTCGTTTTTGAAAAATACATATTTTCCCTTATGGATTCCATACAAACCAATTTTCACACGGGAGAATATTTCCGTCGATACTTCCAAATAACGCGAAAAAAGTTTGGTTTTTACTTTACAAAGTATCAGAACTCGTGTATAATAAAGAAGATAGCATGCAAACTATGTTTGTATGCTCACCGGAGAATCGCTCCGGAAATGGAAGTCAACCGGCAGCAGTTTTCACTGCCGGAAACAGTGCGGCATGCCTGCATGCCAATGACACGTGCCGCACGAAATCGTGGAACGGGGACGACCTGCGACAAGCTGCTGCGGGAATGTCCCTGATGTGCCGCCGTATCTGGGTGATACCGGTTCCTTTCCCGATGTCATCACAGCAATGGACAATTGGGTGGCACAGAAAAAAGGAGAGACGAAATTGGATAAATTTGTCATTCACGGTGGGCATCGGCTCACCGGCGAAATAGAAGTCAGCGGAGCAAAGAATGCAGCAGTCGCACTGATCCCTGCCGTGCTGCTCTCTGATGAGCCTTGTGTTCTGGAAAATGTTCCGGACATCAGTGATGTATCCATCAGCCTGCAGATCATGAGCGAAATGGGTGCAACCGTAGAGTATCTGACCAAGACCACCGTCCGCATTTCAGCGGCAGGTCTGACCAATTATTGTGTACCCTATGAGAGTGCACGAAAAATGCGTGCATCGTATTATTTTCTGGGTGCACTGCTGGGACGCTATGGCAAGGCAAGAGTTTCCATGCCCGGCGGCTGTCCGTTGGGCGACCGCCCCATTGACCAGCATCTGAAAGCATTTGCGGCACTGGGTGCCAAGTGCAACATTGAACACGGCATGGTAGATCTGGTGGCAGACCAACTGACAGGCAATCAGATCTACTTAGATGTGGTTTCCGTTGGTGCCACGATGAACGCCATGCTGGCAGCAGTCCGTGCCAAGGGTCTGACTGTCATTGAAAACGCCGCCAAGGAACCGCACATCGTCGATCTGGCAAACTTCCTGAACTCCATGGGTGCAGAGATCATGGGTGCAGGTACCGATGTCATCAAGATCCGCGGCGTAGAACGGCTGCACGGTGCAGTGTATTCCGTCATTCCGGATCAGATCGAAGCGGGCACATTTATGATCGCTGCCGCCGCCACCAAGGGCGACGTGCTGGTGACCAATGTCATTCCGAAGCATCTGGAGCCGATCACCAGCAAAATGCGGAAGATCGGTGTCAATATCGAGGAATTTGACGACAGTGTTCGGGTATGGGTAGACGGTCCGCTGGTGCGTACCAACGTCAAGACCATGCCGCACCCCGGCTTCCCCACAGATATGCAGCCGCAGATCACCACCCTGCTGACACTGGCAGAGGGTACCAGTATCATCACAGAGGGTGTCTGGGAACAGCGGTTCCGCTATGTGGACGAACTCCGCCGCATGGGTGCAGATATTTCCGTGGACGGCAAGGTTGCCGTAGTAGAGGGTACCGGAAAGCTTACCGGTGCACCGGTGAAAGCCTGTGATCTCCGTGCAGGAGCTGCCCTGATCGTGGCAGGACTGGCTGCACACGGCGTGACCGAGATCGAGGACATCTATCACATCGAACGCGGATACGCCAATCTGGACGCAAAGCTGCGGCAGATCGGTGCAGATATTCAGAAGGTTTCCGATCCGGCAATACCGGCGAAGCTGAAAGAAGCACTCTAAGCCAAAACATCATTCAAATGCAAAAAGCCGTCAGCTTCGTTGGCGGCTTTTCTTGTGGAAAAGAGGAGATCTGATCTTGTCGAAATTTTATTCTCTGTTCAGTTCCAGTAAGGGCAACGCCTCCTTTATCGGCAGCCCTGCCGGCGGCATGCTGGTCGATGCCGGAGCCACCTGCCGTAAACTGGTGCAGTCGCTGGAGGCTCACGGGCTCTCTGCCGAAGCCGTGCAGGGAATCTGTATCACCCACACCCACACCGACCACATCAAGGGGCTGCGGGTATTTCTGAACCAGCACCCCGTACCGGTTTACGGAACGGCAGAAACGCTGGCACAGCTGCGGGCACTGGACAAATTTCCCCAGAACGCCGACCTGCGGGAGATTCTTCCTGCGGAAACCATACATACCGACACCGCAGCCGTAACTGCGTTTGCCACCATGCACGACTCCCCCGGCAGCTGCGGCTATCGCTTTGAACTGTCAGACGGGCAGACCTGTGCCGTGTGCACTGATCTGGGCTGTGTGACACCGGAAGTGAAAAAGGGCGTATACGGAGCCGATCTGGTGCTTCTGGAGGCAAACTACGATCCAAGCATGCTGCGAAACGGTCCCTATCCGGAAATGCTACAGGAACGTATTCGCGGAAAGTACGGGCATCTCTCCAACGGGGACAGTGCCGGTATGGCAGAGGCTCTCATTGCACATGGCACCACACGACTGATTCTGGGGCATCTCAGCGAAAATAACAACACCATGCCGCTGGCACAGCAGACGGTGCTGGAGCATTTGCAGGAACAGGGCATGCGGCGAAATCAGGACTTCCTGTTGCAGGTATCCTCGCCGGAAGGATTGAAACAGGCGGTGATCTTCTGATGCAGACGATACAAATCATCGCACTGGGAAAGTGCAAGGAAAGCTACCTGCGGGAAGCCTGCAAAGAATACGAAAAGCGGCTGTCCCGTTTCTGCCAGTTGCAGGTGACAGAACTGGAGCCGGTTCCCCTACCCCAGAACCCCTCGGAAAAGGAAATTGCGGCGGCTCTGGAAAAAGAGGGGGCAGAACTGCTGAAACGTGCCAAGGGCTTTTGCATTGCCATGTGCATCGAGGGCAAACAGCTGGACAGCACCGGACTGGCGAAGAAGCTGGAACAGGCGGCACAGGGCGGCGAGAACGGTGCCGTCACATTTCTGATCGGCAGTTCCTACGGACTGGCTGATGCGGTGAAGCAGCGGGCAAATTTGCGGCTGTCCATGTCCGCCATGACGTTCCCCCACCAGCTGGCACGGGTAATGCTGCTGGAACAAATCTACCGGAGCTATCAGATCTTATCCGGCACCAAATATCATAAATAGGAGTGATTTTTCATGCAGAAAGCAATGACCATCGCCTATGCAGTAGGCAAAAATCTCTATCTGAATATTACCAACCGCTGTCCCTGTGCCTGTACGTTCTGTATCCGCACCATGTGTGACGGGGCATACGGTTCCGACCCGCTGTGGCTGGATCATGAACCGTCTATGGAGGAAATTCGGGAAGCACTGGACAAAGAGGACTTGTCCCATTATCAGGAAGTGGTATTCTGCGGCTTCGGCGAACCTACCGAACGACTGGAAACCCTGTGCGAAACCGCAAAGCTGCTGAAAGCCCGCGGTGTCAAGACCATTCGCATCAACACCAACGGACTGTCTGACCTGATCCACGGCAGAAAGACAGCAGCAGACCTGAAAGGACTGGTGGACATTGTGTCTGTCAGCCTGAACGCCGGCACAGAAGCGGAATACCTGAAAGTCACACGTCCGAAATACGGTGCGGCAGCCTATCCGGCAATGCAGCAGTTTGCACTGGACTGCAAGCAGTACGTGCCGCAGGTGATGTTCAGCGTGGTGGACATTCTGCCGAAGCCGGAACTGGAAGCTGCACAGCAGCTGGCAGACCGACTGGGGATCCACCTGCGAATCCGCCAATTTGACGATGCGGCAACACGTCGGAACGGATAAAGCACAATATCGTATAAAAGAAACAAGAGCGTGTTCACATGAAAACGAAATGCATGTCTGCATTTTATGTGAACACGCTCGAATTATTTTCCGCGAATTTTTGCCTTGTCTGCATCAAAACCTGCTCAAAAATCCGTATATATTTCCTATGGACACAATTCCTGAAACATTTTCTGAAAATCGGTGTATATATCAGTGAACGTTCAAAAATGAGGTGATAACATGGAAACCGATTGGATTCGCCGCCTGAAACAGGACGACGAAACCGCACTCTGCGAGATCATCAGAAAATACACCGGCTATGTCTATACCATTCTCCGAAACTTTTCCCACGGCACCCTGCCGCAGGAGGACCTGGAGGAACTGACAGCAGATGTGTTCCTGCGGCTGTGGAACAGCCGGAACCGTCTGCGGGACGGCAGCGACCTTGCCCCGTATCTGGCGGCGATCGCACGAAATGGTGTGAAAAACCGCTTTCGCATGCTGGGGAAACAGCCGCCGGTGCGGCAGTCCTACGAAGATCTCACACTGTCCGATGCCAAAGATCTCTGCGGCGATGCAGAAATGGTGGAGATGATCGCCTGTCTTCTCCGTGCACTGGACAGCCTGTGCGAACCGGATCGTTCTCTGATGATACGGTTTTATTTCTATGGAGAAAAAACCTCTGCACTTGCAAGGGCATATCACATGACAGATGCCGCGGTACGGCTCCGGCTGCACCGCAGCAGAGGGAAACTCCGGAAGCTGATGACAGAAAGGGGTTTTGACCATGTCGAATGAAACCAACTGGCTGAAAGACTTACCGCCATTCCAGCCTGACGAAGACCCCCAGCGTGCTGAACGCGTACAAAAGCGTGTGCTGCAAAAGCTGGACGAACCTGTAGAAAGTGAGGAAATCGCTATGAAACCGAAAATGACATTCCGCCGTATCCGCCCTCTGATCCTTGCCGCTGCCGCCGTGGCTGTGGGAGCCGTGTCCCTGATTACCGCAAATGCCGCCACCGGCGGAGAACTGTTCTCGAAGCTTTCCATTTACCTCAACGGCGAGAAGCAGGACTATGATGTGGAACTGGTCAGCCAGGACGACAGCCAGCTTACCTACAAAATCAAAGACGAAAACGGCAACGAATACACCTATCAGGAGAACAGCAATTCTGTAGAGATTCAGGCTGACGGCGATGTTGCCGACGGCGAAGTAGAGGTAGAAGTCAGCGGCAACGCGTCCGACCTGCCGGCAGCTGATACAGCAGAATAACGACATCGGACACACTTTAAGGAAGCAACAAAAAACCGGACTGCACCATACAGTCCGGTTTTTCTTGATTGAGAAGTTTTAGGGCAATACCGTACAAAGATTGTGCGGTATTGCCTTACGCATTTTGCTGCATGCCCGTGTACAGCAAGTAGTATCTGCCCTTTTCCGCCATGAGTTTTTCATGACTGCCCCGTTCGATAATTCTGCCGTAATCCAGTACCATGATCACATCGGAATTCTGAATGGTAGACAGCCGGTGGGCAATGACGAACACGGTTCTGCCGTGCATCAGAGCGTCCATACCCGCCTGTACAATGCGTTCCGTGCGGGTGTCAATAGAAGATGTCGCCTCGTCCAGAATCATGACCGGCGGGTCTGCAACGGCGGCTCTGGCAATAGAGAGCAGCTGCCGCTGTCCCTGTGACAAGCCGGAGCCATCACCGGACAATACCGTCTGATAGCCGTCCGGCAGCAGCATGATAAAGTGATGGGCGTTGGCACGCTTTGCCGCCGCAATGCATTCTTCATCTGTCGCGTCCAGTCTGCCGTACCGGATATTGTCCATGACCGTACCGGTAAACAGATTTACGTCCTGCAATACGATACCCAGCGAACGCCGCAGGTCTGCCTTTTTGATTTTGTTGATGTTGATGCCGTCGTAGCGAATCTTGCCGTCTGCCAGATCATAGAACCGGTTGATCAGGTTCGTGATCGTGGTCTTTCCGGCACCGGTCGCCCCGACAAACGCCACCTTTTCGCCGGGCTTGGCGTACAGGCTCACATCATGCAGCACGATTTTTTCCGGCACATAGCCGAAGTCCACGTCAAAGAACTGCACGTCCCCTGCCATACGGGTATAGGTGACCGTGCCGTCCCCGTGGGGGTGCTTCCATGCCCACACGCCGGTGCGGTGGTCGGTTTCTGTCAGCACGCCGTCCTGCTCCTCGGCATTGACCAGCGTGACATAGCCCTCATCGGTTTCCGGCTCCTCGTCCAGCAGTTCGAAGATGCGTCCTGCTCCTGCCAGTGCCATGACGATCGCACTGGCCTGCTGGGAGATCTGGCTGATCGGCATGGTGAAGCTGCGGCTCAATTGCAGGAACGCGGCAATTGCACCCAGTGTCAGACCGCCTACGCCGTGAAACGCCAGTGCACCGCCCAGCATTGCCAGCAGCACATACTGGACATAGCCCAGATTGTTCATGATCGGCATGAGGATATTGGCGAAGCTGTTCGCCCATGCGGCGTTCTGGAACAATTCGTCGTTGTGCTTGTCGAAGTCCGCCTTGGTCTGTTCCTCGTGGCAGAACACCTTGATGACTTTCTGTCCGTGAATCATTTCCTCGATATAGCCGTTTACCGCACCAATGGAGTTCTGCTGCTTCACAAAGAAAGCACCGCTTTTGCCGCCTACAAACTTGGTAACAAGCATCATCAATGCCACAAACGCCAGCACAAACAGCGTCAGCCAGATACTCAGCCGCACCATTGCCACGAACACGGCAATGACTGTGACGATCGAAGAAAAGATCTGCGGGATACTCTGTGCCAGCATCTGCCGGAGCGTATCGGTATCATTGGTGTACAGGCTCATTACATCGCCGCTGGCGTGGGTGTCGAAAAAGCGAATGGGCAGTGTCTGCATATGGGAGAACATCTCGTCCCGAATGGTTTTCAGAATGCCCTGTGCCACAACGACCATGAGCCGGTTATAGAACAGCGTACCCAGAATGCCGGCGGCATACAGTACGCCCAGCTTTGCCAGTGCCCCTGCCAGTCCGGAAAAGTCACGGCTGCCGTTCAGCAGCATGGGAGAAATATAGTCATCGATCAGCGTTTGCAGGAACGTAGAACCTGCCACGCCTGCCACAGCACTGACCAGAATGCAGACAAACACCAGTATCAGCTGCATCCAGTACCGTTTCATATACGAGAGCAGCCGGACGAAGCTTTTTCCGGCACCCTTAGCTGCTCCCGGCACCATCACACCGCGAGGCGGCGGTCCCTGTCGTCTTTCACTCATTGCGGCACACTTCCTTTCTGCTGTGATTCATATACTTCCCGATAAATGGCGTTATTTTTCAGGAGCTCCTCATGGGTACCGATACCGTCTATCCTGCCCTCGTCCAGCACAATGATCTGGTCCGCGTCCATCAGAGAAGTAACACGCTGGGCAATGATAAACTTAGTGGTATCGGGGATTTCGTCCCGCAGTGCCTGCCGGATACAAGCGTCCGTGTGGGTGTCCACGGCACTGGTGGAGTCGTCCAGAATCAGGATCTTCGGCTTTTTCAGCAGTGCCCGTGCAATGCAAAGCCGCTGTTTCTGTCCGCCGGAAACATTGGAACCGCCCTGTTCAATATAGGTGTCATACCCCTCCGGAAAAGTCTGGATAAATTCGTCTGCATGGGCAAGCCGGCAGACACGTTCCATTTCCTCGTCGGTGGCATCAGGATCACCCCAGCGGAGATTCTCCTTGATCGTGCCGGAAAACAGCACGTTCTTTTGCAGCACCATTGCCACTTCCTGCCGGAGCGTTTCCACGTCATACCGGCGAACGTCGATACCGCCTACCTGCACTGTGCCCACTGTGGCATCATACAGACGGGGAATCAGCTGCACCAGCGAACTCTTGGCACTGCCGGTTCCGCCCAAAATACCTACGGTCATGCCTGCCGGAATGTGCAGATCCACATCTTCCAGACAGCATTTATCTTCCCGCTTGCTGTAGCTGAAGCTGACATGGTTGAAATCCACGCTGCCGTCCGGCACCGCGGTCACGGCATCTGCCGGACTGGTAATGTCACTCTCCTCGTCCAGCACTTCCACAATACGCTCACAGGAGGCACGGGATATGGTGATCATAACGAACACCATAGACAGCATCATCAGGCTGGACAAGATCTGAATGGCATAGGTCATCAGGCTCATCAGTTCACCAGTAGTCAGTGTCCGGCTGACGATCATTCTGGCACCGAACCACGATACCAGAATCAGACAGACGTACATGCAGAACTGCATCAGCGGCATGTTAAATGCCAGCCGCTTTTCTGCCCTGGAAAAGTCCTGATAGATGTTCTCCGAAATGCCGGAAAACTTCTGGATCTCATGGTCTTCCCGCACAAAAGATTTCACCACGCGAATCCCGTGCAGGTTCTCCTGTGTCACGTTGTTCAGCTTGTCATAGGTTTTGAACACCCGTTCAAAAATGGGGTGCACCCGTGTCATAATGAAGTACAGCCCCACACCCAGCACCGGAATGGCTGCCAGATAGATCAGAGACAGTTTCGCACTCAGGTGAAACGCCATTGCCATGGAGAAGATCAGCATCACCGGCGAACGCAGTGCCACACGAATCAACATCTGATAGGCGTTCTGCACGTTGGTCACGTCTGTGGTCATACGGGTGACAAGGCTGGCGGCTGAAAACTTATCGATATTGGAAAACGAGTAGCCCTGTACGCGGTAGAACATATCGTGCCGCAGATTCCGTGCAAAACCGGCAGAGGCAAATGCCGCAAAATGCCCCGCCAGTACCCCGAAAATCAGGGAGAGCACACAGCACACCAGCAAGATCCAGCCATAGTGCATCACCGCGTCCATGCCGCCGCTGCCGTCAATGCCGTCGTCGATCAGCTTCGCCATGAGAATGGGAATCACCACTTCCATGACGACTTCCAGCACCACAAACAGCGGTGACAGCAGGGAAAACAGTTTGAATTCCCGAATCGACTGCATCAATTTTCGAATCATTCGCAATCTCCTCCTTTACAGATAGAAATGCCCTGCTTTACAAGGTCTTCCCGCAGATTCTCCTGCATTTTCTTTGCCACGCGGAGAAAAACTTCCTGCTCCTCCTCTGAAATCCCGCGGGCAAGATTTGATTCAAACGCCAGAATGTCCGCTTCGATCTGCCGGTGCAGATCCTTGGCTTTCTGTGTCAGCACGATTCGCTTGAGCCGTGCGTCCTGTGCCACGCTCTCCCGCCGGATCAGCCCGTTTTTCTCCATCAGTTGCAGCGTTACCGTCACCGAGGAACGGCTAATGGAAAACGCCTTTTCAATGTCCCGCTGGAACACGTCCCGTTCCTGATTTTCGTACAGATAGCGAAGCAGATACCCGTGCATGCCGGTCTGCCGGTCTGCGTCCTGATGTGCCGCAGAGTACCCCCGTTGCCGTGCCATCAGCTTTTCCAGCCGGTGCACCTCTAATCCTAAATGCCGCATCTTACACCTCCTGAATTGTTTATCAGAAAACAGTTTAATGATAAACCGTTTAGCTCGAAACTATTTTAGCACATTCCCCGAAAATGTCAAGAGGGATTTTGAGAAGTTTACATTTTTGCCAAACTTCCGCCCATTTGACAAAAACGCATGGAACTGGTATACTATTAAGGAAACATGAGAAAAGGAGGTATTCCTTTGCAAAAATATCGGTATTACCTGCCGCCCCAGTCGAAACTGCCTTTCGCTGCCGGCATTCTCTCCGGACTGCTCTGTCTGGACAACATCTATACGCTGATTTCCATGCCCCACTACACCCAGTACTGGGACTACTGGGCAACACTGGCTGCGGCACTGCTGCTGTGTGTGTTCTGCTTCCTGTTCCGGCAGCGTCGCACAGAACTGACACTGATTCCGGCGGCAATTCTGGCACTGATCGCCTGCATCACCCCCAACCTCGTTCACTGGCTGGAGGTGGGCATGTTCTTTCTGCTGCTGCTGCTCTGGCTGCTGCGGCTGCCCAAATGGGTGGGAACACTCTGCCGGCTGGCTGGCATTGTCTTGACGGTCATCGGAAGCGGAGCGATTCTGGCTCCTATGGCAGAACGAATCTTCATGCTTTCCCGCACCGGACGTGCTACTGCGGAATTCGTTGTGCCCTTTGTCATTCGCAGTCTGGGCGGCGACCTGCTGATCCTGCTGACGTTCCTGCTGTTGATTTTCGCTATGCGTCCTCATGTGCTGCCCCGCTGGACAGACGAAAACGACCTGTACGACCGCATCTGGGAATGACAGATATTCCCATGAAAAACAAAAACCGTACCTCCGGCACAGTCTGCCGAGGGTACGGTTTTTTTATTGTTAATCTGTTTTGCCTTTACGCAACGGAATTGACGAACATATCATAGATGCAGCGAATTGCCTGCTCGAAATCAGTTTCCTTTACGGCAACGATTACGTTCAGCTCGCTGGAGCCCTGATCGATCATGCGAACGTTGATGTGTGCGTGTGCCAGTGCGGCAAAGATTCTCGCAGCCACACCACGGGTACGGCACATGCCGCGACCTACTACGGCAATCAGAGCAATGCCGTCTTCGGTTTCGATGCTGTCCGGCTGTACTGCCTTGATGATCTCGGTGCGAATTTCTTCTTCCAGACCGTTCAGGTGAGCCGAATCCACAATAACGGTCATGGAGTCGATGCTGGACGGCATGTGTTCCAGCGGAATCTGGTGTTCCGACAGAACATTCAGCACATCGCAGCAGAAGCCGATCTGACTGTTCATCAGGTCCTTGTGGATATTGATCGAAGTGAAGTCCTTCTTGCCGGCAATACCAGTAATGGTATACGCAGACAGTTCCTCATCGGTGCTGTCCGGAACGATCATTGTGCCCGGTTCTTCCGGAGCGTTGGTGTTGCGGATATTGATCGGAATGCCTGCGGAACGTACCGGAAAGATCGCTGCTTCATGCAGTACCGATGCACCCATATAGGACAGCTCCCGCAGTTCAGTATAGGTGATCGTGCGAATCACTGCCGGATCGTCCACAATGCGGGGATCTGCCACCAAGAAACCGGAAACGTCTGTCCAGTTCTCGTACAGCGAAGCCTTTACCGCACCGGCTACGATAGAACCGGTCACGTCGCTGCCGCCGCGGGAGAACGTCTTGACATAGCCGTCTGCTCCGCAGCCATAGAAGCCCGGAACTACAGCATGTTCCAGTGTGCTGAGGCGTTCCCGCAGAACGGATTCAGTCTTTTCATCGTTCAGGCTGCCGTCCGGCTGGAAAAAGATCACTTCAGCAGCATCTACAAAGGGGAAGCCCAGATATGCAGCAATGACTTTCCCGTTCAGGTATTCGCCGCGGCTTGCGGCATAGTCCTTGCCGGCACGCTTCTTGAAGTTTGCTGCGATTTCCTCGAACTCATCGTCCAGAGAAAAGGTCATGCCCAGACCGGTGATAATATCGTTATACCGTTCCCGAATTGCCTGCAGGGCATCGGAAAAATCCAGTCCCTGTTCTGCCAGATCATAGCAGGTGTACAGCATATCGGTCACCTTGATGTCCTTGGAGAACCGCTTGCCGGGGGCAGACGGTACCACATACCGCCGCTGCGGATCTGCCTTGATGATTGCTGCTGCCTTCTGAATCTGCTTTGCGTCCGCCAGACTGCTGCCGCCGAACTTTACTACTTTCGTTGCCATATGTTTCACTCTGAAAGAAAACCCGAAGATCTCCTTTCAACTCCTTATCTACATTTATTTGCGGTCAATCTTAAAAACCGCCGGATTGCACTGCATTCGCCTTATACTTCGCCTTATACAGTGTCACTATATTAGTATATTGGTTTTTCGACAAAAAATCAATAGGGAAATGCGACAAATTTTCCTTGTTTTATTTTGTGTTTTTGGTAAATACGCTTGTATTTATAGGGCGGACAGATTTTTCTTCCTGTGGCATCGTTCACATAACGGCAATTTCCATAAATATGGCGTACACAACTTGTGCAGATTGTATATTTCATTCTATGAAAGCTGGGGATAATCCGAATTCATAGGTTTTACATTATTGATTCAGTACAAATAAATATTGGACGTACCAATTCCACTTGTGGTATACTAAGTGAGGCGAGTGACAATCCCATTCGTCCGCACAACGACACAATTCTACAAACATCAAGAAAAATGGAGGACAACATCATGGGTGGAATTCTGGAAACGGCAATGCTGATCTGCTTCGGCTGTTCATGGCCGATCAATCTGGTGAAAAATTACAAATGCCGCAGTGCCAAAGGCATGAGCCTGCCCTTTATTCTCCTGCTGATCGTCGGCTATGTGGCAGGCATCTGTGCCAAGTTCATCATCGGTGTCAACGTACACAACGCCTATGTGTTAGTCGTATACCTGCTGAATCTGGCTATGGTGACAGCGAACCTGTTCGTCTATTTCCGAAACCGCGGACTGGACCGCAAGGCAGAACTCTGCGTGGAACTGGACGCGGACGATCCGGCAATGGAGCTGGTAGCAGCTTCTGTTGCAGAAAAGGTACAGCAGCGTTCTAAGAGCCGCGGTGCTGTCCTCCGCCCCAAGGCTGCCGGCAATGCCGGATTTATCGACTATATCCAGTGGGGCAAGACCTTTGAAGAATGACAATCCTCTCCCCTGAACGGCAGTGCTGCCTACCTCTTTCCGGCAGTGCCGTTCTTAGAGCCAGTTCAGTATCTTTTTATGTGCGAATTTTCGAGCATGATTTTGTCACGGCAAGGATTTTTGACGCAGTCAACGGCAAAATCTCCCGAAAAGACGTGCGGAAAAAGATATGGAACGGGTTCTTGCGGCATGGATTCTGCAAAACGTGTGTGCCTGTCTTCAGGCATCCTTGCAGAAACATGCTCTACATATAATCCCACAGAACAAGGACTGGGCTGTATTTTTTACAGCATGGTCCTTGTTCTGTTTTCTATGGAATCTGTTGTATTCTTTGCACATAAAATTGTATCATTTGTACATTGACATTGTTATTTCGAACAGCTATAATAAAGGTATGCTGTAAAGGAAGCACTGAATAAAGCTTGTGCGTAAGATGCGTAGTCAGATTTTTCGGCAGATTGCCT
>ERZ773200.1325-NODE-1325-length-21430-cov-3.727345_pt1 | contig 21430 bp, 16 predicted proteins | sample MGYA00581008_ERZ773200 | MGnify/ENA primary metagenome ERZ773200 (study PRJEB29015, sample SAMEA2737770) | human gut metagenome | biome: human gut; feature: human-associated habitat; material: faeces | place: China | collected 2012 ... | reverse complement strand
AAGAAAATGCAATAAAGATGATAAAAGCAGGGAAGTTATCAATAGAGGATATACCGCAGTTTTTTACAAGTCTGACACCAGAGGATATAAAAGAAATCAAGAAAGAGTTGATGCAGACAGTGTAGAGAGTGGGATGAAGTTAAGGAGAGGTGATGTTTTGGAGAATGAAAATACGATAATGGATAGATTAAACGAAACGGATATAGCAAAATATACGATTAAAGATAGTGTCTTTACAAATTTGTTTCAGGACAAAAAGTATCTTATACAATTATATAAGACAATACATCCGGAGGATAAAGATGTAACTGAAGCTGAATTAAAGGATATAACAATTCATAATATATTAACGGATGATATTTACAATGATTTGGGATTTCTGGTAGGAGACCGGCTTGTTATATTAGTGGAAGCACAATCAACATGGACAGAAAATATCGTGATAAGAAGTTTGATATACTTAATGACAACATATCAGGATTATTTTAAAAGAACAAAGCAAAATCTTTATGCAAGCCGAAAAATAAAGATGCCAAAGCCTGAATTATATGTGATTTATACAGGAGAAAGAAAAGACCATCCTGAATATATCAGCTTATCAGATGCGTTTTTCGGAGGACATACCGGATTTATTGATGCAAAAGTTAAGGTATTATATGGAACGGATGAAGATGATATTATAAGCCAATATGTGACATTTACAAAGGTTTATAATGAGCAGATGAAACAGTATGGAAGAACAAGGGAAACAATCATGGAGACAATTCGCATTTGCAAGGATAAAAATGTATTAAGAGAATATTTGCAAAGCAGGGAAAAGGAGGTTGTGTCTATTATGTTAGCTATGTATGATGAGAAAGAAATATTGCGTGAGTATATAGAGTATGAAAAATATCATGCAGCAGAAGAAGCAGCAAAAAAAGCAGCACAAGAGGCAACAAAAAAAGCAACAAAAGAAGCAAAAGAAAATGCAATAAAGATGATAAAAGCAGGGAAGTTATCAATAGAGGATATACCAGAGTTTTTTACGAGTCTGACACAGGAAGATATAAAAGAAATCGAGAAAGAGTTGATGCAGACAGTGTAATATATATATGAGGTGTAAAATAAGATTTTTGGATAGGTTAAAGTTGAAATATGAGAGGAAGAAGTTATGGCGGAATTAGAGGCGGTTATAGAAAAACGATTGATCGAGCAGCTTTGTACGGGAGAGTCCCAGTGGACATACAGACCGGATATAAGAACGGAAGAACAGTTATGGGACAATTTCAAATATATATTAGAACAGAATAATAAGGCTAAATTAAATGATGAACCGCTTAGTGATTCTGAGTTTGCCAAGATAAAAAATGATCTTTCCCATGCCTCCTTTTATGATGCTGCAAAATGGCTTGTGGGCGAGAATGGAAAGGTTTATGTTCATGTTCAGCGTGGTAATGATGTATTGCATCTGCTCGTTATGAACAATGAACATGTTGCCGGTGGAACAAGTGTGTATGAGGTGATAAATCAATATCAGGCATTTGGAGCAGATGACGAAGAAACCAGAGACAGAAGATTTGATGTGACTTTGCTTATAAATGGAATCCCTATGATTCATATTGAATTAAAAAATAAAAATCATTCTTATATGGATGGGTTCCGTCAGATTAAAAAGTATATCAGTGAGGGTAAGTTTCATGGAATTTATTCTAATATCCAGATGTTTGTTGTCAGCAACGGAGTAGATACTAAATATTTTTCAGCGGCAAGAGATACCGAGTTAAATAAAAAGTTTATAACAGGATGGATTGATGAAAATAATGTGCCTGTGTGTGAATATCTTGATTTTGCAAATTCAGTATTAAAAATACCGGAAGCACATGAGATGGTGACAAAATATACGGTGCTTGATAATGATAAACAGAAACTTCTTATACTCAGACCTTATCAGATTCATGCAATAAGAGCTATGCGTAATGCCTCAAAGAAAGGGATTTCAGGTTTTATATGGCATACTACAGGTTCGGGAAAGACCATGACTTCATATAAAGCGACCAGAAATCTTTTGATGGATATTCCTTCGATTGAAAAAACAATATTTCTTATTGACAGAAAAGACCTTGATATGCAGACAAAGATGGCTTTTCAGTCTTATGCGGATAATGACACGATTGATGTTGATGACACAGAGTATGTAGATACACTTATAAAGAAATTGTCAGACGGAAACTGTCAGATGATAGTTACTACAAGGCAGAAGATGCAGACTATGGTTAATAAGCGTTTGAAAGAGGGAACAAAAGAGTATGAGAGGATAAAAAAATTAAAGGTTGCCTTTGTGGTTGATGAATGTCACCGTGCAGTTACACCTGAAACTAAAAGGATTTTAGAACGATTTTTTGTAAATTCACTGTGGTATGGTTTTACGGGAACTCCGATTTTTAAAGAGAACGGTTATGAAAGAAAAGGGGATCTTCCACAGACTACAGAAGAGTTATATGGAAAACTTCTTCACAGTTATACGATTAAAGAGGCTATACATGATGAAGCTGTACTTGGCTTTATGGTTGAAACGCTTGGACATAAGGATAAAGATACTGATGAATCCGTGTATGAAGATAAAAAACATATGAGAAGTGTGCTTGATGTTATATTGAATCAATCATACACAAAGTTTGGCATGGAAAAAGGAAAAGGCAGAAGTTATGAGGCAATATTGACAGTAAAATCTATTGCTATAGCTCAAAAGTATTATGACCTGCTTAATGAAATCAAACAGGAAAATGACGAATTAAAAATATGTGAAAAAGTAAAAAAGGCATTGCCTGATTTCCCTAAGTTTGCAATTACATATTCTGTGTCGGAAAATGAAGAAGCATCAAAAGTAAATCAGGATAAGATGCAAAAATCACTTAATGATTATAATCAAATGTTTGGAACAGGTTATAAGGTAGAGGGCATCAGTGCATATAATGCAAACCTTAATGACCGTCTTGCGAGAAAGGAAAAGAGGTATTTAGAGAGAAGTCAGCAGCTCGATATAGTCATAGTTGTAAACAGGCTTCTTACAGGATTTGATGCACCGTGCCTGTCAACAATTTTTATTGACAGGCAGCCTATGAAACCTCAGGAGATAATACAGGCTTTCTCAAGAACAAACAGACTTTTTGATGATACAAAACAATATGGACAGGTTGTTACATTTCAGTCACCGGATGAATTTAAAGAGGCGATTGACTGTGCATTGAGGATGTATTCTCTTGGAGGTGACGGAGAGACTCTTGCTGAGGATTTTGAGGATGTTAAAAAGTCATTTTCAATTTCGATAAGGGCTATTCATGGTCTTGCAAGAAAGCCTGAGGATATAGCTTTATTATCTAAAAAGCAGAAAAAATCATTTGTCAAACTGTTCCGTGACCTGGATCATGATTTTGCTCATCTGAAAGCGTTTTCTTCATATGATGATAAAATGTTGTCAGATTTTGAATTTTCGGAAGATGAATATGAAGATTATGCAGCAATGTATAAAAATGTGATGGAAGAACTTAGAAAACCTGATGACGACGAAATAGATGTTGAAAATGTGGTATTAGATGATTATGATCTGATAGCATACAATAAACTTCGTATTGATTTCGATTATATCATGGAATTATTACAGGGGGTTTTAGAGTCGATAAATCAAAATAAAGATGGTTTTACGCAGTCAGATTTTCAAGCCAAAATAAGTGAGATTAGAGAGATGGTTGACGAATTTTCTAAGGATAACCAAAAAGTTGGTGAAATGCTGCATATGCTTATCACTGATATTGAAAATGACAGGGAAAAATATCTGGGACAGGATGTGTCTGTTATTTTCAATAAGATGCGTTCAGATATTATTGATAAAGAAATTGATAATTTTACAAATAAATGGTTTTTGAACAGGGAAGATGTAAAATTTGGGGCATACCATTATAAAAACGGAAAGCCCGAAAATGAAAGCGTTTTAAAAGAAAATGCACAGTATGCAGAATACAGGGATACGGTTGAAAATCCAATATCGCCAAAGTTTAAGTTTAATAAGACGATGATTAAAGAGTTTAGTGACGATTTGATGGATAAAATCTTTCCATTGCTTAAATAAGTTTAGTTTTAGTTCAGAAATAAAAATGCTCGTAATGTAGTGTGATGCCATTTTTATAATGCAAGTAGGTTTATTTAGGTCGATTACAGCGTGTACATTAAAATTATCTAGTTTAATCCTGATAAAGACCTCATAATAAGGTCAATATCTTTGTTTTCAAGTTCCTGAATAATATGAAGATCAGTGTTTGCATAATATATGTCATCACAATTTTGTGATATTTCTGTAAAAAAATGGTTGCAATCCATAAACGATTGTGCTATCATACAAACCATGACGAAGATGTCTAAAGCTTGAAAAAGCTCTAGGCATCTTTTTGTTTTCTAAAAAACTTTTAGCGGTCATTATATTTTGCCGGCGGTAATGACGGTGGTTTTAGAAACATTGTTGTTTTTTGAAATTTTATCTTAAAAAATTTGGGAATTAAAAATATGAAAGAGAGGTAATTATTTATGAATTCAGGTGATACAGCGTTTATGCTTATAAGTACGGCGTTTGTGTTTTTTATGACGCCGGGACTTGCATTTTTCTACGGGGGACTTGTAAGAAGAAAAAATGTATGTAATACAATGATGGCTTGTGTCTCTATTATGGGACTTTCAGTTGTTATGTGGGCGTTGTTTGGTTATTCTCTTGCCTTTGGCGGCAATCATGGGGGAATCATAGGGGATTTAAGATGGATAGGATTGAATAATGTTGGTATGAAACCGGGACCATATGCGGATACGATACCGCATCTTGTGTTCTGTGCATTTCAGATGATGTTTGCAATGATAACACCTGCACTTATAACAGGCTCTCTTGTAGGAAGGATGAAGTTTAAGGCATTGTTTTTATTTGTTGCAATATGGTCTGTTATTGTATATTATCCAATGGCTCATATGGTATGGGGCGAGGGCGGACTGCTTGCAGCAATAGGTTCCGTTGATTTTGCAGGAGGAGATGTGGTTCATATAAGTTCAGGTGTCAGTGCCCTTGTATTAGCCATCATTTTGGGAAAAAGACGCGGTTATGAAGTTACGACATACCGTATTCACAATATACCGTTTGTTGTGCTTGGAGCATCACTTCTCTGGTTTGGCTGGTTTGGTTTTAATGCGGGAAGTTCACTTAAAGCAGATGGTCTTGCAGCCCATGCTTTTATGACATCAGGAATTTCGGCAGCTTCAGCACTTCTTTCGTGGATGCTTATAGATACTCTTATCAGTAAAAAGACAACACTTGTAGGTGCTTCAACGGGTCTTGTTGTTGGTCTTGTGGCAATCACACCGGGGGCAGGTTTTGTTCCGATATGGGCATCATTTATTATCGGTGCTCTTGTTAGTCCGATATGTTACTTTGGAGTTTCTCTTATCAAGAAGAAACTTAAGATAGACGATGCACTCGATGCTTTTGGCTGCCACGGTATCGGTGGTATCTGGGGCGGAATCGCAACAGGTATATTTACACAGAAATCAATAAACAGTACGGCAAAATGGGATGGACTTATATTTGGTGATTATCACTTGTTTGCTGCACAGATAGTTGGTATTCTTGTAACAGCGGCAGTTGCAGTTGTAGGAACTTTGATATGTGTTGCAATCGTGAGATTGTTTACTACGCTTCGTGTAGATAAGCGTGAGGAACAGCTTGGACTTGATATTTCACAGCACGGTGAGAGTGCATATCCAAGTTTCAACGGACTTGACCAGTAGGAAAACAGTGTGCAGGAAATATGGATTAGTTTATGTGCGGAATTGATATGCATAAAAACAGTGTGCAGAAAAGAGGTAATATTGTATGATGATTAAGATAGATGCTTTTATAAGAGAAGAAAAGTTTGAAGATGTAAAAGCGGCATTAAATGCGATAGGTGTAAACGGAATGACTGTTTCGCAGGTTATGGGCTGCGGTATTCAGCGAGGTTATAAGGAAATCGTAAGAGGTATGCAGGTAGATATGCAGATGCAGCCTAAGATTAAGTTTGAGATTGTTGTTTCCTCCGAGGAATGGGAGGAAAAGACGATAAATGCCATTCAGGAGGCAGCATTTACCGGCGAGACAGGTGACGGAAAGATTTTCAGTTATGAGATAAGAACAGCACAGAAGATAAGGACAAAAGAAACAGGTTACGATGCTATTCAGGCAACAGAGTAAGTTTTAAATGATGGTTATATTAGATAGATATGAGTAAGTAACCTGAAATTTTTAAAAGTTTAGGGAGGCATTGCCATGCTTTTTCAGGAAATAATGAGACTTGAACCATTTGAAGGTGCAACAGTTCTGGTGGGGGATACAAGAGGAGAACATCAGGTGAAAGCTGTTTATGTGTCAGATGGCAGCAATATTCCTGAAAAGGCAGAAAGGGGCGGTGCCTTTTTTGTGTGTGATACGGCTTTTGGAGATAAAAATAATAAAGAATTTGATGATAATCTCAAAAAATATATAGACTGTCTTACGGATAAACAGGCGGCAGGGCTGATTATTGAGAAACATACGGAGATGGCTGAAATAACGGAAGATATTGTTTCGTATGCCGCAAAAAAGGGTATTCCATTGATAATCATACCGTATGAGACAGCGGTTACACAGGCGGTTCCGCAGCTTTATTATTCTCTTTTTGAGGACAGGAACAGGCAGGATGAGAGCAATCTTTTTATGAAAGAACTTTTGTATGGTGAGCAGCACGCAATTTTGAGACTTGCCAATTTTAATTATAAAAATGAAAAGCAGCATATCGCAATTTTTTTCAGTTTTGATAAAACAGATTTTGACGGGAAGATGGTAGAGGAACTTGCATTAGTGATGCCGATAAATCTTTCATTGACATTATTTAGTGTTGTCTATCCTGATGAGGACGGTGTTGTTGTTGTGCTTGAATTGTCACAGAAAGAGCCGGTGAAAGATATTGTCAATCGTTTTTTATCTGCCGTGCAGCATGATATGGGGGATAAACTTAACGGCAATACAGTCAGTGCAGGTGTGAGCAGTATTTTCTATAAACCTGAGAGAATGAAAGAGTGCGTTGACGAAGCAAAGAAAGCAATGCGTCTTTTGAGAGGATATAATATTTGTCATTCGGCGAGGTATTTTGAGGAGATAGGTATATACCGTTTTTTCTTTGAACTTGGTAACGATGTTGAACTTGAAGATTTTATGATGCAAAGACTTGGCGAGCTTATATCATATGATAAAGAGAATAACAGCGATTATATTGATACTCTTGAAACATATCTTGATTTCGGAGGAAATATCGGGGAGACAGCGGAATATCTTTATATGCACAGAAATACCATACGCTACAGGATAATAAGGGTTGAGGAGATACTTGGAATAGACTTAAACAGTGCCGGAACAAGGTTTAATCTCAGATTTGCTTTTAAGATAAGAAAGTATCTGCGACAGTCGGAGTAAATGATAAGAAATATCAATATGACAATAGTTTTCTTTATTAAATGGTATGTATTGCGTGCACAAAATAATGCACTATCATTTGTGCATGGTGCACATATGAAATAATATATTACATTGCTATACTGGGTCTTGTTCAAAGGGGAACAGGATAGAAAATAAATTTTCTATGTTGTTTCCCTTTTTTAGTATTAACTGATTAACGGCAGAAAATGCAGATTTAAGGCCGTTGTTCACAACATAAGTGTGACAGTCAATGATTTAAGATGTTGTATTGCTTTTGAAAACAGGCTTACAGGCTTTGTAGAAATGAGGTGTGAGATGAACAATTTTGTTATTACGATTGCCCGTGGTTTTGGCAGCGGCGGAAAGCAGATTGCTTTAGAGATTGGAAAAAAGCTGGGGATTCCGTGTTATGAGCGTGAAATCCTTGACATGGCATCTGACAGAAGCGGTCTAAACAGAACATTGTTTGAGCAGACGGATGAAAGGCTGCGGGGAAGTATTTTTTCAAAGCGTTTAAAAGGGATTCCGACAATAACGGTTGCATCACCTGAGGAAAAAGCTTTTGAATCAGACATTAATCTTTTTAATCTTCAGGCACAGATAATAAGGTCACTTGCACTTAGTGAATCCTGTATTATCGTTGGCAAATGTGCTGACCATATTCTTGATTACTTTGATAATGTTTTCAGAATATATATTGATGCACCGAGAGATGCCTGCGTGAAGTCGATTGTTTCAAAGATGGGAGTAACCGAGACCGAGGCGAATAGGCTTATTAAAAAGACGGATAAGTACAGGGCAGATTATTACAGGTATTATACCGGAAAGGATTGGACAAATCCTACAAATTATGATTTGTTTGTAAACAGTGACAAGGTCGGCAGGACAAGATGTGCTGATGTTATTATTCAATATGTGAAATATCAGATGGAGTGCCGTGGTAAGAAAATTGAAAATTGCAATGATAAAAATGAGACAAAGGAGTCTTAAAAGTTATATGAAAATATGGCTTTGAGGCTTCTTTTTTTATAACAACAAATTAACTTGTTTAAGACAAATGGCTTTTTTTAATGAAAGGCAGAAAGCCGTAAATTAAAAAGTGTCTAACAGAAAAAAATATGATTTGCACAAAGTATAGTGCAGGAATGGAGGCATATATGAGAAAGAAATTATTATCTTTAGTTTTAGCGGCGGCGATGGTTTTTGGAATGACAGGCTGTGACTCAGCTATCAGCAGTGAGTCAAAATCAGACTCAGGCGACAAGAGCGATACTATAAAAGTTGGAGTTTTGCTCAGTACAACAGGTGATTTTTCAATTTCAGAAACGCCTATGAAAAACTGTGCACAGATGGCAATCGATGAGATAAATGAAAAAGGCGGAATAAACGGCAAAAAGATTAAGGCAATCTACAGCGATTACGGTTCAGACCCTTCAATGGCAGCCGAGAAAGCACAGGAACTTATATTAAATGACAAGGTGTGTGCGATTGTCGGAACAAACTCAACATCGACAAGACTTTCAGTAGAGCCTATTATCGAAAAATATGATAACCTGCTTGTTTATAATACATTTTATGAGGGTGAAAAACCATCTGACAATGTTCTTTATACAAATACTGTTCCAAGTCAGCAGGTAGACGGATTTTTACCATATATAACAAAAAATATCGGAAAGAAGATATTCTTTGTCGGTTCAGATTATGAGTTTCCTAAAAATACTATAAGTTATGCAAAGAAGAAACTTAAAGACCTCGGTGCTGAATGTGTCGGTGAGGAGTATGCACCGTCAGGAACAACGGATTTTGCTTCTATCGTAAATAAGATTAAGAGTGCAAAGCCTGATGTTATATTCTCAGCAGTTGCAGGTAATGATTCAGTATCATTTTATTCAGACTGCTCACAGTACGGAATAGATATGAAAAAGACTCCAATATGCTCAGTTGCCTGTCATGAGGGAACTGTAAAAGGTATCGGCAAGGCAGCAGTCGGAACATATTCATGCTTTAATTATTTTAATGTCCTTGGAACTACAGAATCAGATGAGTTTGTAAAGAAATACAAAGAAAAATACGGCACTGACACAACAGTCAATAACGGTGCGGAGTCTACATATACAGGTGTGTATATGCTTGCGGATGCCATTGAAAAAGCCGGTTCGACAAAACCTGCTGATATTGTAAAAGCGGCAGCAGGAATGGAGATAAGCTGTCCGGCAGGAAAGATAAAGATGGACGAGAAAAATCATCACGCATGGCTTCCAATCTATATTGGAAAAGTTAATAAAGACCTTACATTTGATATTGTTTCAAAGTCTGACGGACTCGTAGAACCGGTTACAGACTAAAATATCAAAGACTTGTGAAACTGATTATATGTTGTGTTAATTGCGAGGATATAACAAATACTGACGCAGGCACAGTTTTACATATGTATAAAATGATGACTAGGAGGAATGTATATGGAGTTAGTTGTCTCTCAGATAATTAATGGAATAAGCGGCTCGGCGGAATTGTTTCTCGTTGCCATAGGGCTTGTTATTACATTCGGTATGCTCGATGTTGTAAATATGGCTCATGGAGAGATGATAATGCTCGGTGCATACTTTGGATGTGTATTTGTGAACAGTCTCCACCTTCCTTTTGCGGTGGCGGTTATCCTGACCGTCATTGCAACGGGACTTATAGGAGCATTGATAGAACATTTTCTGATAAGAAAGATTTATGGCAAGGTTGCGGAGACATTGCTTGTAACCTTTGCACTTACATATATCATACAGCAGATAGTGAGAATGATATTCGGACCTGAAAATCAAAATCTTGCAATGCCGATAAAAGGAAGCCTGCATCTTGGAGGTGTAACAATTCCTTATTACGATATGTTTCTTATAATGATGGCATTAATAGTTCTTTTTGTTACACTCGGATTGTTTTATAAAACATCTTATGGAATGCAGCTTAGAGCCATCACACAGAACAGACAAATGACACAGTGTCTCGGTGTAAATTCAGGTATTATCGACAAGATAACATTCGGATACGGATGTGCACTCGCAGGACTTGCGGGAATACTTCTCGCTCCTGTTTCAAGTGTATCACCCGGAATGGGAACTGACTATATCGTAGACAGTTTCTTAGTTGTTATACTTGGCGGATTAAATTCTATCGTTGGCTCGCTGTTTGGCTCGGTAGTCATTCAGGAAGCAGTTTCGGTAATGGCAAGTTTTATGAGTCTTGTAACGGCAAAACTTCTTATATTTGTCGTGATAATAGTTGTTATCAGATTTAAGCCGCAGGGATTGTTCTCAGCAAAGGATAAGAGATAGGAAAGGAGGCAGTACCATGAAAGAAAGATTAAAAAAAGCTACCATCGACAAATATCTTGCAATTATAGTGATAATTGCACTTGCATTTGTACCGTTTGTGGCAAATTTATACAGTACACAGATTTTAGGCAAATTTATAACATATATGATTGCTGCTCTCGCACTCGATATCCTCTGGGGATACGGCGGTCTGATGAATCTCGGTTTTGCGGTATTTTTTGGAATGGGCGGTTATATCGTTGGAATTTCTCTTGCCTGTCAGGACGGACTTCCGGCATTTATGAGCAGTCTTGGGAAACTTCCGGCAATTTATGCACCACTCAAAAGTATTCCTGTTGCGATAATACTCGGAGTTTTAATTCCGGCACTTGTTGCACTTGTACTTGGTTATTTTATTTTCACGAGCAAGATAAAAGGTGTATTTTACAATGTTATAACGCTTGCATTTGCGGGGTTGTTTGAACTTTTTATAACAACAAACCAGTCTTATACCGGAGGTTCAAGCGGTGTCAACGGAATTGCTTCAGGACTGAAGAAGATAACGATAGGCGAGCATCCGGTAAGCATAGTGCAGTGGTATTACATAGCATTTATATCACTTGTTGTTATTTATATTTTGTGTTTATGGATTACTGAATCACGATTTGGAAAAGTCATCAAATCGGTAAGAGATAATGAAGCAAGACTTCGTTTCTTAGGTTACAATCCGGCAGTGTTTAAGATGACATTATTTGCCATTGCGGGAGCAATAGCAGGATATGCAGGTATGCTCTATGTACCGATGACATCATTTATCTCAATAGAAAGTGCGGGTGTCACATTTTCAACAATGATGCTTGTATGGCTTGCCGTGGGAGGCAGGGGAAATCTCTCAGGAGCGATGATAGGTGCATTGTTTGTAAGTTTTCTGCAGAGTAAATTGTCAAGCAGTTTTGGAGAGATATGGCAGCTTGTACTCGGTGTGATTTTGATAGTAGTCGTATTGTTCCTGCCAAACGGTGTTATAGGAACATTGAAAAATATCCAGTATAATCGCAGAACCAAAAAGAAAGCGTAGAAAGAGGTGACTATATGGGCTATCTTGAATTAAAAAATCTGACGGTTGAATTTAGCGGTTTTCGTGCTGTCAATGAAGTGAACATGACGATTGAAAAGGGTGAACTCAGAACGCTTATCGGACCAAATGGTGCGGGGAAGACCACCATAATAGATATGATAACAGGAAAAACAAAGCCTACATATGGAAGCATACTTTTAGATGGCAAAAATATAGCGGGCAAAGATGCATATGAAATTTCGGATAAATTTAAAGTAGGACGAAAATTTCAGGGACCGAATATATTTGATTATATGACGGTCGAGGAAAATGTAGAAGTTGCACTTTCTGGTTACAGCAGTTTATTAAAGACATTTACATATCGAAGAAAAAAGAACATTCAGGAAAAAATAGACGAAATTCTGGAACAGATAAATCTAAAAGATGAAAAAGAAATACTTCCAAACTATCTTTCACACGGACAAAGACAATGGCTTGAAATAGGTATGGTTCTTGCACAAAATCCGGAGATAATAACACTTGATGAGCCTACCGCGGGGATGACGGCGGATGAAACATACAAGACAGGTGAACTTATCTTAAATGTGATGAAAGATAAAACATTAATCGTGGTAGAACATGATATTGATTTTGTAAAACAGATTTCAGAAAAGATAACGGTACTTAGCCAGGGCGAGATACTTGCCGAGGGAAGTTATGATGACATAACCTCAAATCCTGAGGTTGTGCGTGTATATCTGAAAACTGATTAAGGAGGCTTGCTATGTTAAAAGTAGATGATGTATCGGTAAGTTATGGAAAAAGTCAGGTTGTTTATAATGTATCATTTGAGATAAAAGATGACGAGAAACTTATTTTACTTGGGAGAAACGGTGTTGGAAAGACAACATTATTAAAAAGCATAATAGGACTTCTTCCGGCAAAAACGGGAGATATAAGTCTTAATTCAGATAAAGTGACAAAACTAAAACCGTATGAGCGTTCAAGAAAAGGAATAGCATATGTTCCACAGGGCAGGGAGATAATACCACAGCTTACGGTGCAGGAGAATCTTGAACTTGGGGCATTGGCACACAAGGTGGATTATGCAAAAAAAGTTGAGGAAATATTTGAATATTTTCCGGTACTTACACAGCACTTAAAGAGAAAAGGCGGTGTATTATCGGGTGGGCAACAGCAGCAGCTTGCAATCGCAAGAGCATTAATGAGTGATCCAAAGATATTGATACTAGATGAGCCAACCGAGGGAATACAGCCTAATATAGTGTCGGATATAGCGGATATACTTACGAGGTATCACAAGGAAAAGAAAGTTCCGATAATAGTAGTCGAGCAGAACCTTAGATTTGCAAGAAAACTTGGTGACAGATTTTTGATTATGCAGAAAGGTTCAATCGTGGCACAGGGGCAGATGGACGAACTTACGGATGAGCTTAGTAAGAAGTATATGAGTGTGTAATGTTGATATGAGGGAGGCAGGTTTTATGTATAAATGTGATTTAGACAGACTGAGTGAGAAAATTAAAACTTTTAGCAAGTTTGGTGATACAGGTAATGGCGGTATTACAAGACTTTCGCTGTCGGATGAGGCTTTGGCGGCAAGGGAGGAGTTTTGTGAGAGATTAAAAAAACTTGGAGCAAATATCGTGACCGATGATATGGCAAATATATATGCCACTATTCCGGGAAGTGAGAATCTTCCTGCTATACTTAGCGGTTCGCATCTTGATTCGGTAAGACAGGGCGGAAATTATGATGGTGTGCTTGGCGTTTTAAGTGCGATGGAGGCAGTTGAAACAATAGTCACTGACAAGATACCACATCGTCATCCGATAACGGTTGTTGTCTGGACAAACGAGGAGGGTGCAAGATTTGAGCCTGCGATGATGTCATCCGGAGTTTTGTGCGGTAAATTTAAAAAGGAAGATATGCTTAACAGTGAAGCTAAAGATATTCCGGGATATTATTTTAAAGATGCACTCGAAAAAAGCGGATATAAGGGCAGTGAAGAAAACAGGATGACCCCTGAAAAGACAGCAGGACTTGTGGAACTTCATGCTGAGCAGGGACCGGTGCTTGATGCGGAAAATAAAGAGGTCGGAATAGTCGAGGGTGTATGCGGCATGGTAAATTATGAATTTACGATGCGTGGACAGGCAGACCATGCGGGAACATTTCCTATGAAATACAGAAAAGATGCACTGTATGCCTGTGCAAAAGTCATAGATTATCTGCATGAAAATCTTGATAAGCTTGATGAAGAACTCGTCTATACGACAGGAAAAATATCGGCACATCCAAACATTCACACGATAATACCTGATGAAGTGAAGATGACACTTGATTCAAGGCATAAAGACCCAAAAGTCATGGAACAGGTTGTCGAAGTAATAAAAAATCTGCCTGAGTCATTAGAAAAATGCACTGTCGAAAAAAAAGAAGCATGGGCAAGAGATACTGTATATTTTGATAAAAAACTTGTCGGATTTGTTGAGGACAGCGTAAAAGAACTCGGCTATACATACAAAAAAATGTATAGTGGTGCCGGACATGATGCACAGTATATGTGCGATGTTATACCAACGACAATGATATTTGTGCCTAGTGTGGAGGGACACAGTCATTGCGAACTTGAATATTCAACACCCGAGAATTGTTTAAAAGGAGCAAATGTACTTTTAAATACATTGCTTAAGATGGATGAAGAGTTGTAGATTTTTTGGATTTGGAAAACGGACGCCGTAAATAAGGATTATATTCCACCTCAGTGACGCTTTCGCTCGGAGAACACCGTAGGTGTGGACAGTAACTAATAATCCATATTTACGGCTGTTTTTGGTGTAAGTCATTGAAATTGTATATACAAAATGCTACAATGCTGTTAGATTTGAAACCTATCAAGGAAGTCGCAAAGTGGCAGAGCGTACCACCAATATCTGCTTTACCAGATAAAAAAGGGTTTGGCAGTTGTATGTATTGAAGAATGAGAGGGCGTTATTTATGGCAGCGGATATGAGAGAAAACAGTGCAGAGATTACAAAGATTCAGGATGTTGATAACAGCAATAATAAACAGTTTCCGACATGGAAGTGTGTTACGGATTATTTTTCTTATATCACGCCGGCTATAAAACCGCTTTCTGCTAATGTGTCCGTGATTGAGGGTGAAAAGTATCTGTGGGTTTATGATGTTGGAAGTAATGAAAATATTCCTGAAATGCTTGCGGAGATTTCAAAGCAAAAAGGAAAGAAGATTAAGATTATTTTGTCGCATTTTCATCCTGACCATATTGCAAATGTGCAACATATAAAGTGGGAGAGTCTGTATCAGGGGAAAAACACATACAAATATACACATATCGGTGAGATTGTTGAGAGTGATATAAATGTGGATGAAACAGACATAAAACTTAGAATTTTTCAGATGCCGTCAAGCCATGCTAAGGGTTCGCTTGCTCTTTTGGTTAATAATAAATATTGTCTGCTTGGCGATGCTCTGTATCCGGCTCATAAGGGTGATAAGACTGTCTATAATGCCGGAATTTTGAAACAGCAGATTGATATATTAAAAAAGATGGCGGCTCCATATGTTCTTCTCAGTCACAGAGAGCCGTTTGTGCAGAAAAAACAGGCTGTTATATCATGGCTTGAAAAGATATACGCTATGAGAGAGAAGAATGAGCCGTGGATTGATGCAGGTATGGGTGAATAAAATATTAAATAGCTTTATTTTTGGGACTATCAATAATAGTTTTTATATCATCAATATTTTTGTCAGTGGCTAAAGCTATCTGTTCTAAAGGAAATCCTTTTTTGTGCATATTAAGAATAATTTTTATTTCGCTTTCAGCAAATCCGATAGCAATACATTTTTCGCAATCCTCCAAACACCTCCAAGCTTATTGTCGGTGTTTGGAGGGTCAAGCCACCAGATAGCAATTTGTATGTAAACATACATTGCTATCTGCTTTTGACCCTTGCATCATAGTATAAAATCAGATTTCACCGATAAGATATTCGTTTGAACCGTCTTTAAGAAAGACAGGGAGCGTATCTATCGGTGCGTCAATACTGTAAGTTTTACCGCCCTCATACACTTTGCCATTGTGTGCAAGAGTCCATGAATGACCGGATGGCAGATAAACTTCTCGTTTTGTTTCATGCTCATGGCATACCGGAGCAACTAAAATTTCACTGCCAAACATATACTCATCGTAAATATTCCAACAGTCATCGTCAGGAAATTCATAGAAAAGCGTACGCATAACAGGAGTTCCCTTTTCGTGTGCTTCTTTCATAAGGCTGCGGATATAATTTCTCATAAGTTCACGCACATGGATGAATTTAACCATTATCGTATAGGCTTCTTCGCCGTAACTCCAGACTTCATTGTCAGCTCCCGTTCCCTCACGGACTTCACCGGCTTTGTTTTTGAGGTTTGTGTATGGCTGGCGGCAGCCGTGTATTCTCATGACAGGGCAGAATGTTCCAAACTGGAACCAGCGTAAAAGAAGCTCTTTAAAATCATCACTTTCAATATTTCCACCGTGAAATCCTCCAATGTCAGTTGTCCACCATGGAATACCGCAGAGTCCCATGTGAAGTCCGGCACATATCTGTTTGCGGAAATCTTCATAGGAAGAAAAAATATCTCCTGACCAGACAAGAGCACCATATCGCTGACTGCCTACCCATGCACAGCGCACAAGATTGACAATATCATTTTGTCCCATCTCTTTCTGACCCTCATAAAAAAGTTTTGAATATTCTCTCGGATATATGTTTCCGATTTTTGAGACAGGTCCGGCATGATACTGGTAACGCTCATAATTATAATTGGTAAATTCAGGTTCAGCTTCGTCAAGCCAGAATGTCTTAACTCCCATATCAGCATAATTCTTTTTACATTTTTCCCACACATATTTTCTTGTGCGTGGATTTGTCGCATCCATAAAGACATTGTTTCCGTGAAAAGTCATCTGAACATCAATACCCGAATTTTGCTTTACGAGAAGTCCCTGCTGCTTCATTTCCTCGAAATTTTCACTGTTCCATTCAACCTGAGGCCATATAGAAACCATTGTCTCTATTCCCATATCTTTAAGTTCTTTTATCATTTTTTCCGGTTCAGGGAAGTATTCCTCGTCAAAATGCCAGTCACCGCAGTGTGACCAGTGGTAGTAGTCGATAACCAGAACATCAATAGGAATCTCTCTCTTTTTGTATTCTCTTGCGACGTCGATAACCTGTTTCTGATTATAGTAACGGAGTTTGCACTGCCAGAAACCAAGACCGTACTCAGGCATCATAGGGGATTTTCCGGTGCAGCAGGCGAACTGCTCCTCAATCTGTGCAGGAGAATTTCCGGCGGTTATCCAATAATCAAGTTTGTCGGTTGACTCGGCAACCCATTCAGTAGTATTCTTGCCAAAATGAACTTCTCCGACAGCGGCATTATGCCACAGAAAACCATAGCCGAGACTTGAAATATAAAAAGGTATGCTTGCCTGTGAATTGCGGTGTGCAAGTTCGAGATTGCATCCTTTTAGGTCAAAAATTTCCTGCTGGTACTGTCCCATTCCATAAATCTTTTCTGAAGCTGAAGGCTCAAAACTTGCTTTTAATCGGTAACTGTCACCGTTTAGCGTGTGGAAATAACGAGCTTTTTTGGTAAGAGCACCGCCGTTTGCTATCTCACGGAGAATGAGTTCGTTCTTTTCATTGTAAAAAGAAATCTGTAAGGCATTGCCCCATTCCTGAACATATAATTTTGCGGTGATAAGACCGTTTCGGATATGGGCATGGCGTTCGTCAGTAATCTTAATATCAATATCAGACATATTGTCGACATCAGGATTTATAAGAGCAACGCATCCGTCGGGAATTTTATCCATAAGTGATGACTGGACACGCAGACTGTTATTGCCCCATGCCATAATACTTAGAAGTTCTCCGTCATTGCGGAAAAATAATTCTTTGTCAGTGTATTCAAAAAAATTCATATGTACCTCCTAAAGTGATTTCGGAAAACAAAAACTATCTGTAAATAATATAAATCATGTGCATGGATATATCAATGTTGTTGTGGAAAATATACAAAAAGAAAAAATAAAATTGTGGAAAATTACAATAGAAAAAAGTCTAGGTGTATGTTACCATATCTGAAAACATTTAGTTACCGGTTAAAACCATGCGTATATGGTGCTGTCGGTAATGTTTTTGCATATTCTTATTTTTATTAATGTAGGTATTAAGTAATTTTTTCATTGAAAATATTTTCTTTTGATATTTATATATCATGTAGTCATTTTTACATTAAAAATCAAAACAAAATTCCTCAAATATAATCCATATAATTAAAGAAATCAACAATAATCAATATGGAGCTTTTGGAGTATAAAAAATAAGTGCAGATGTGAGAGTTAATTACTTTCTGATAACTACAATTTTATGGCACTAAAATAATCAAATCAGAAAAGGCTTAAATTTTGAAATATGACACTATCAATAAACTTCAACATTTTTATTGCATAGAGTAATAAATAGCAGGTGTGGACTTGCCTGTATCAGTAGTAAATCGAATTGTTAATATCCCGCTTGACTCAAAGATAAAAATCAGCAATGGTAATTGAAAATAAGACACAAATACGAAGTATCTGAATTTTGGAATAACAGTTCAGTCTTTCATTTTCTGAATTCATAAATCAGCCAATTATTTTTATGGCTGAAGTGTTACGGATTTTATTGAAAATAAAATATAAAATAAGTATAATGGAGGTACATAGATGGAGAAAAAAAGCGAGAATAAAATTAAAAATGATAAAAATCAAAACAGTAACACTTTGGAATATCATAATGATATTAGAATAAAAGCAAGTGATATTAAAAAGAATTACGAAAAAGTAAATAGTGAAAACATAACCGGCACGCCTTATGACGATGTGTTCCGAACTATGTTAAACGACTGCTCAAGATTTATACTGCCGCTTCTGAATGAGGTATTCGGGGAAAACTATGACGGCACGGAAACAATCGTTTTTGCAAATGACTATCATTATCAGAATAAACAAAACGGAGCGGAAGATAAGATAATCACAGACGCAAGTTTCAAGGTTATTAAAGGTGATATAGAAAAGAAATATCATTTGGAGTGTCAAAGCACGATAGATAACAGCATGGTACTTCGGTTCTTTGAGTATGATTCTCAGATAGCACTCGATGATGCGACTATTGAGAAGATAGTCGGTGATGATGGCGGCAAAAAGAGTGACGGAGTATTAACAGTTACATTCCCACATTCAGCGTATATCTTCGTTCAAACAAAAATACTGGCGATGTTATGACCTGACTGTGATACCTACGGATTGCTATATTGCTACGCAATTTTCGCAATCCTGCAAACACCTCCAATCTCGCATATTTGCAAGCAAATCTGCTACTTGTCGGTGTTTGGCGGGACAAGCCAGCAGATAGCAAGTTGTATGTAAACATACATTGCTATCTGCTTTTGCCCCTTGTATCATAAAAATGCAGACATATACATTAGAGGATATATGGGAAAAAGAAATTTATTTGCTCATACCGTTTTATATATTTACGCATGAAGCGAATTTTCCGAAGTATAATGAGGATGAAAATTTATTACAGGAACTTGTAAATGAGTTTAAAGAAATATGTATTAAAATGGAAGAACTGACACAGCAGGGGAAAATGACAGAACTTGAACGCAGAATAATTATTGAGTTATCTAAAAAGGTAATAGATAATATAGCAAGGAAATATGAGAGAATAAGGAAAGGAGTTGACGGAATTATGGGAGGAAAAGTGATAGAGACAGAAGCAAAGAAGATGTATAACAAGGGAATACTGATTGGCAAAGAAAATGGAAGAAGTGAGGGTGAACAGAATAAATTAAAAGAACTTATAAAAAAGAAACTTGCCAAAGGCAAATCTATATCACAGATAGCAGACGAAATTGAGGAGACAGAGGAAAGGGTTTTGGAGTTGATAGGGCAGATTAAGTCTGAATGACAGACAGTAGAATTAAAAAAGAAAGAAGGATTTACGGATGGATTGTGAGAAAGTAAGAGTAGGAATGTTAAATAAATTACATTTTGAAATGATAAAATTATATAATGGTGACGCAAAAAGAATACAGCATTTTTGTAAAGTCCACAGCTATGCAAAACTTATTGCCGAGATGGAAAATGTCGATAAAGACACATTATTTATTATTGAAACAGCGGCATTTACACATGATATAGGAATACATTTGTGCGAAGAAAAATATGGAGATTGCAATGGCAAACTTCAGGAAAAAGAAGGACCTGCACTTGCACAAAAGTTGCTTGAAAGTCTTGATTTTCCGCAGAATGTGTCAGAGAGAGTGCAATACCTTATTGGTCGTCATCATACATATAACGATATAGATGGCATTGATTACCAAATTCTTGTAGAAGCAGATTTTTTGGTGAATATGTATGAGGACAGTCTGTCAAAAAAGGCGGTAAAACACGCATATGACAGCATTTTTAAGACTTCTTCCGGCAGGAAGATATGTGCGGAAATATTTGGAATTGATTGAGTTGTTTTAGTGGGAATGTAAAAAGAAATATTCCGTATGTGACTATTATAATATAGTCTGTATGGGGTATTTTTTTTGTGTGATATATGTCATTGAAACCGTAAATTTTTGATGTTATTATACATAGGAACATTTTGGAGAGGTCTGTTTATCATTTTTATACTTATGATTGTAATGCATGAATTGCTGGTAAAGAAGATGGGAGAATAGACAATGATTTTTAAGAAATGGAGATAATAATGAATAATGCGATAAAAACATTGACAAAAAGAGAATGGTCTATCTGGCTTGGCTCAATAATAATAGTTCTAATATCAAATCTTGCGACAAAAGATTTTGACCTGCTCACACTTGTTGCGGCACTTACAGGTGTAACATCGCTTATTTTTGCCGCAAAAGGAAATGTGTGGGGTCAGGTGCTTATGATACTTTTTAGTATTCTTTACGGGATAATATCATTCCGCTTTCGTTACTGGGGAGAGATGATGACATATCTCGGAATGACACTTCCAATGGCTGTATGGTCTACGATAACATGGATTGAAAATCCGTCGGAAAATAATGGAAATGAAGTACAGATACAGTCTTTAAGTAAAAAACATATAGTGGCACTTTGTATAAGTGGAATAATTGTGACAGCAGTTTTTTATTATATTCTTAAAAGTTTTAACACACCTAATATTATTTTTAGTACGATTTCGATAATTACAAGTTTTATTGCAGCGTCACTTACGATGCTCAGGTCATCGTATTATGCGGTGTGGTATGCTGCGAACGATATTGTTTTGATAATACTGTGGGTGCTCGCATCACTTAAAGACCCGGCATATATTCCTGTTGTTGTGAATTTTAGTATATTTTTTATGAATGATATGTATGGATTTATGAGTTGGAAACAGAGGGAGTTAGAGCAGGCAGAAGTTTGAAGATATTAGGATGAAGAAGAACTTCGTGATGATGGTG
>ERZ773200.1302-NODE-1302-length-21696-cov-6.732637_pt1 | contig 21696 bp, 23 predicted proteins | sample MGYA00581008_ERZ773200 | MGnify/ENA primary metagenome ERZ773200 (study PRJEB29015, sample SAMEA2737770) | human gut metagenome | biome: human gut; feature: human-associated habitat; material: faeces | place: China | collected 2012 ... | reverse complement strand
GAGGCGGGCCGCGGCACCCGGCTGGACCTGAGCATGGCCGACGAAATGGAGTATTACAACGGCCTTGTGTTCACCGGCTACGTCGCGGGCATCCCGTGCGCGGTGCTCAAGGGCGGACGGTATGACTACCTGATGCAGCGGTTCACGCCGGGGGCCAACGCCATCGGCTTTGCCATCTACTTAGACGAGCTGGAACGCCTGGCCGCGCCGCTGCCCCCCGTGCAGCAGCAGGGCCGCGAGAAAAGCTGGCTGAACATTGCCCTGCCGAAGGGCCGCCTCGGCGACAAGGCGTACAAGCTGCTGGCAGGAGCGGGCTACAGCGCCACCGAGGACTACAACGACACCCGCAAGCTCGTGGTCGAGAACCCCGACGCCTGTGTGCGGTACTTCCTCGTCAAGCCCAGCGACGTTGCGATTTACGTCGAGCACGGCGCGGCAGACATCGGCATCGTCGGCAAGGACATTCTGACCGAGTCCGGCGCAGACGTGTATGAGCTGCTGGATACCGGCATGGGCAAGTGTCGGATGTGCGTGGCCGGGCCTGCGGGCTTCACCGACGACGAGAGCCGCGCCTTGCGCGTAGCTACAAAATTTGTCAACATTGCCCGTGACCACTACGAGCGCCGCGGACGCGACATCGACATTGTCAAGCTGAACGGCTCCATTGAGCTGGCCCCGATTTTGGGCCTGTCCGACGTCATCGTCGATATTGTCGAGACCGGCACGACCTTAAAAGAAAACGACCTGACCGTGATCGAGGAGTTTATGCCGATCTCGGCGCGGTTCATTGCCAACAAGGCAAGCTACAAGTTCAAATACGCCCAGCTGACCGAGCTGCTGAATAAGATGAAGGAGGCCCTTGCAAAATGATCCGTCTGTATGACTTTGATGAGGTACGCCCCGAGGAAATTCTGAACCGTGACATCCGCGCCGAGGCCGACGTGGAGGCCACCGTCGATGCGATTATTGCGGACGTCCGCGCCCGCGGCGACGCCGCCCTGATCGAGTACGCCGCCAAATTCGACCACGCCGAGCTGACCGACGTGCGGGTCAGCCAGGCCGAAATTGAGGAAGCCTTTGCCGAGCTGGAAAAGACCGATCCCGAGTTCATCACGACGCTGAAGATGGCCGCCGAGAACATCCGCCACTTCCATGAGCAGCAGCTGCACAAAAACTTTGTGGTCAACGACAAGCCCGGCATCGTGCTGGGGCAGAAGTACACCCCCATCCAGCGCGCGGGCGTCTACGTGCCGGGCGGCACGGCGGCGTACCCGTCCACCGTGCTGATGGACGTCATCCCCGCCAAGGTCGCGGGCGTCGGGCAGATCGTCATGACGACCCCCGCGGGACGGGACGGCAAGGTGAACCCCGCGATTCTGGCCGCCGCCGTCATTGCGGGCATTGATTTGATTTTTAAAACGGGCGGCGCACAGGCCGTGGCAGCCCTTGCCTACGGCACCGAGAGCGTCCCCGCCGTGGATAAGATCGTCGGCCCCGGCAATATCTACGTGGCCACGGCAAAGCGGAAGGTGTTCGGCAAGGTCGGCATTGATATGATCGCAGGCCCGTCGGAAATTCTCGTGCTGGCAGACGGCACCTGCAACCCCGCGTGGGTCGCCGCCGACCTGCTCAGCCAGGCCGAGCACGACAAGCTGGCCAGCCCGGTGCTCGTCACCGACAGCCGGGATTTAGCCAAGGCCGTGCAGGCGGAGCTGGAGGTGCAGATCCCGCAGCTGCCCCGCGCCGCCATCGCCCGCGCCAGCGTGGACACGAACGGCAAAATTATTGTCACCGACGACATGAACAAGGCCATTGAGGCCGTGAACATCATTGCGCCGGAACACCTGGAAATCTGCGTCGATGACCCGTTCGCGGTGCTGAACTCGGTGCAGAACGCGGGCAGCATCTTCCTGGGCAAAAACGTGCCCGAGGCACTGGGCGACTACTTTGCCGGCCCGAACCACACACTGCCCACCAGCGGCACGGCGCGGTTCTCGAGCCCGCTGGGCGTCGATGATTTTGTGAAGAAGTCGAGCTTTATCTATTACACCCGCGAAGCCCTCGGCGAGGTGCAGGGACGCATCGCCAATTTTGCCGAGCACGAGGGGTTACATGCCCATGCCAAGAGTGTGACGATCCGGTTTGAGGAATGAGCTTGCCAAAAAGGAAGCATCCGAGGTTGAAGCAGCATGATTATAGTGAACCGGGTGCGTATTTTATTACGGTGTGTACCAAAAATAAGGCGCACATTCTTTCCCGGATCGTTGTTGACCTTCCGTCATCCGTACGGCGGGATGCCCTCATCCCGCCGCGGGTTCAACTGCTGCCTGCCGGGAAAATTGTGGACGATTTAATTCGCCGCACGGAAACGGTTTACGACAATGTCACCGTGGATGCGTATGTTATCATGCCGAACCATCTGCACATTCTTTTTCATATCCATGCACCCGGGAACGGCGGCGGGATGGGGGCATCCCGCCCTACGATTCACCAAATGGTTCGTGCCATCAAAACGGGGACTACACGCCACCTCGGCCATTCCATCTTTCAAACATCCTACTACGATCATGTCATACGCGGGCCGCGGGATTATGATGAAATCTTCCAATACATCCAAAACAATCCCGCCAAATGGCCCCACGATCAATTCTACACTTCGGACGGGGAGGAACACCCATGAGCCGTTATTTTACCAAAACCCTCGCTTCGCTGGAGCCGTACACCCCCGGCGAACAGCTTAAAATCGCTGACATTGTCAAACTCAACGCCAACGAAAACCCGTACCCGCCCGCGCCCGGCGTGGCGGCGGCGGTGGCCGCGGCGGTGCCGGGGCTGCGGCTGTACTCTGATTTGACCAACGGCGATCTCAACGCCGCCATCGCGCGCCACTGGGGCGTGCGCCCGGAGAATATCCTCTGCGGCAACGGCAGCGACGAGAACCTGCTGCTGGCCCTGCGCGCGTTCTGCGACGAAAGCACGCCGCTGGCCTTCGCCGATGTGACCTACAGCTTTTACACGGTGCTGTGTGATTTACTGCACATCCCGCAGCACATCATCCCGCTGGAGGCTGACCTGACCATCGACCTGAAAAAATACTGCGGCCTGCACGAAACGCTTGTCATTGCCAACCCGAACGCGCCCACCAGCCTGCTGGCCCCGGTGGACGCCATCGAGGAGGTGCTGCAAACGAACCCCGACAACATCGTGATCGTGGACGAGACCTACGTCGAGTTCGCGCCTGCAGGGTCGTCCTGTCTGCCGCTTTTGGAAAAATATGACAACCTCGTCATCACCCATACCTTCTCCAAAACGCACAATCTGGCGGGTGCACGGCTGGGCTTCTGCATTGCACGGCCCGCGCTGATTGCCGACATGAACCGCGTCAAGTTCAGCTACAGCCCCTACAACGTCAACGCCATGACCCAGGCCGCGGGCGCGGCGGCGATCTCCGACGAGGCCTATTTTGCCGATGTAACGGCAAAAGTCATTGCCGAGCGCACCCACACCACCGACGAGCTGCGCCGCCGTGGGTTCACGGTGTTTGACTCGGCCACAAATTTTTTGTTCGCGACCACAGACCGTATGCCCTGTGTGGAAATTTTTGAAAAGCTGCGCGCCCGCGGCATTTTAATCCGCCACTTCAACGCGCCGCGCATCTCGGACTATCTGCGCATCACGATTGGCACACCCGAGCAGATGCAGCGGTTCTTTGCGGCGCTGGATGAGATCCTGGGTGAATAAATGCCGCTCCCACAGCGCAAGACACCGCGCCTGAAGGGCTATGATTCCATTCTCACCAACCCGGCCCGCCGGCCCATGGATAAGTTTTATACAGAGGGGGAGAACCATACATGATCGCAATCGTTGACTACGGCGTGGGCAACCTGTTCAGCCTGTCGTCCAGCGTCAGAAGCCTGGGCGCAGAGGTGCGGGTGACCCGCGACGCCGCAGACCTGCGGGCGGCGGATCATATCCTGCTGCCGGGCGTCGGGGCGTTCGCCGACGCAATGGCCAAGCTCGAAGCCACGGGCCTTGTGCCCGTTCTGCGCGAGGAAACGCAGAAAAAGCCGCTGCTGGGCATCTGCTTAGGCATGCAGCTGCTGTTTGAAAAAAGCTGCGAGTACGGCAAGCACCGCGGCCTCGGCCTGATTCCCGGCGAGGTCTGCCCGCTGGCGGACGACCTGACCGATCCGGCGCTCAAGGTGCCGCACATCGGCTGGAATGCCATGGACATTGTGCCCGGGCGCGAGGCCGACCCGCTGTTCAAGTACGTCAAAAACGGCGAGTACGTCTATTACGTACACAGCTATTACGCCAAAAACTGCGCTGCATCGACACTGGCGACGAGCGACTACAGCATCCCCGTCACGGGCGCGGTGCGGCAGGGGCTGGTGTACGGCACCCAGTTCCACCCCGAAAAATCCGGTGATACCGGCCTGCGGCTGTTAAAAGCCTTTGCCGAGCTGTAAGCGAGAGGGAGGAAGTACCATGAAGCTATACCCCGCCATTGACCTGCGCAGCGGCCAGGCCGTGCGGCTTTATCAGGGCGACTACGACCGGATGACCGTCTACAACGCAGACCCCGTCGCCCAAGCGCAGCAATTTATCGACGCAGGTGCGAAGTATTTGCATGTCGTCGATCTGGACGGCGCCAAGGACGACACCACGGCCAATTTGCAGACGATTGCCGCCATTGCCAAGCTGGGCGGCCTCAAAATCGAGGTCGGCGGCGGCATCCGCGACGAGGCGCGCATCCAACGGTATCTTGACCTCGGCGCGGACCGCTGCATTCTGGGCACGGTGGCCGTGAAAAACTTCGATTTCACGGCAGAAATGGCACAGAAATACGGCGCACAGATCGCCGTCGGCGTTGACATGAAGGACGGCGCTGTCGCTGTCAACGGCTGGAAGGAGGTCACCCCCGAGCCGGGCGTGGCATTTTGCCGCCGCTGCGCCAATGCGGGCGTCAAGGCCATTATTGCCACCGATATTTCCCGGGACGGCACGATGCAGGGCACCAATATGGCGCTGTACCGTGAGCTTTTGACGATTCCCGGCATCGAGGTCACGGCCAGCGGCGGCATTGCCGCCATGGCCGAGCTGGCCGAGCTTTCCGCTATGCACTGCCACGCAGTCATTTTGGGGAAGTCGATTTATACGGGAGCGATTGATCTGGCCGAGGCCGTGAGGCTGTACGAGGGGGAATGAGGACATGATTACCAAACGCATAATTCCTTGTCTGGACGTCAAAAACGGGCGCGTGGTCAAGGGTGTCAACTTTGAAGGACTGCAGGACATGGCCGATCCCGTCGAGATGGCGCGGTACTACAACGCCTCCGGCGCGGACGAGCTGGTGTTCTACGATATTACCGCCAGCGTCGAGGGGCGCGGGCTGTTCACCGATATTTTGCGCCGGGTCGCAAGTCAGATTTTTATCCCGCTGACCGTCGGCGGCGGCATCAACACGCTGGACGACTTTGACCGCGTGCTGAAATGCGGTGCGGACAAGGTCAGCGTCAACTCGGGGGCCATCCGCAACCCCGGCATCATCCCGGCTGCCGCGCAGAAATACGGCAACCAGTGCGTGGTGCTCTCCGCCGATATTAAGCGTGTGGACGGCAAATTCATGCTGTTCGCCAAGGGCGGGCGCGAGAACACAGGCATCGACGCGCTGGACTGGCTGGAGCAGGGCGTCAAAAACGGCGCGGGCGAGCTGGTCGTGAACTCCATCGACACTGACGGCGTGAAGAACGGCTTTGATCTGGAGCTGCTGGACGCCGTGGCCGCACGCTGTGCCGTGCCCATCATCGCCTCCGGCGGCGCAGGCAAAAAGGAGGATTTCCTTGAGCTGTTCCGCAATCACCCGGCAGTAGATGCCGGTCTGGCCGCGTCGATCTTCCACACAAAGCAGGTGGAAATCAACGATTTGAAGCGGTATTTGCGGGAGAACGGGGTAGAGATGCGGGTGTGATCGCCCCTTCGCCATGCATCCACCCGGTAGGGGCCGCACATGTGCGGCCCGCAACATTCCCAAAAGCGTCCTCTTGCGGAGAAGCCGCGGGCCGGGCATGCCCCGGCCCTACCGCGTAATAATAGCAAACCTACACTTTACCTCTTGCCAAAACTCACAAAAAGAGGTACACTAAACTATATTACTTTAGGAGTGTCCACCATGGAAATCACCGGAAATTCCAAGACTCTCAAATTTGACGCAAACGGCCTGATCCCGGCCATCGTACAGGACCATTATACCAAAGAGGTGCTGACCCTCGCCTACATGAATGCCGAGACGCTGGCCCTGACGATTGCCGAGGGCCGCACCGTATTCTGGTCCCGCAGCCGCCGGGAGATCTGGCGCAAGGGCGAGACCTCCGGCAACGTGCAGCGGGTCGTCTCCATCACCGCCGACTGCGACAAGGACGCGCTCGTCATCGACGTCGTCAAATCCGGCCCCGCCTGCCACACCGGCGCGGAGAGCTGCTTCTTCAACCCGGTCTATGTCTCCGATGAGCTGAAGCAGTTCACCTGGCAGGGCCTGTACGCACTCATTGAGGGCCGCAAGACCGACCCGAAGGAGGGCAGCTACACCACCTATCTGTTCGACAAGGGCCTGGAAAAGATCCTCAAAAAGGTCGGCGAGGAATCCACCGAGGTCATCATTGCAGGCTCCAAGCGCGACAGGGAGGAGACCATCTACGAGATCAGCGACCTGGCTTACCACGTCATGGTGCTGATGATCGAGCTGGGCATTTCCGTAGAGGACATCACGAAGGAACTCGAAAAACGACACGTAATTGACCATAAGGTCAAGCAGGAAAGGATGCAGTAACTATGGCAGGCGAATACCTGAAAAGCTCTGTACACGTTCATTCCAAATTGTGCGACGGTAAGAACACGCTGGACGAGATTGCGGTCACGGCATGGCGAAACGGTCTGCAAACGCTGGGCTTCAGCGGGCACAGCCACACCCCCTGTGATCTGGAATATTGCATGACCCAGAGCCGTACCGCCCTGTACAAGGCGCAGGTCGCCAAGCTCAAGGAGCGCTACGCCGGCAAGCTGGACATTCTGTGCGGCTTGGAATGGGATCTGTTCAGCGACGATGACCCGACCCAGTACGACTACTGGATCGGCAGCACGCACTATGTCAAGGGGCCCAAGACCGGCAAGTATTATGAGATCGACTGGCGCGAGGAGGATCTGCGCGCCTGCATCGACGACGATTTTGACGGCGACGGTCTGGCCGTGGCCGAGGCATACTTTGCCAACGTAGCCAAGGTTGCCGAGAAGAAGCCCACGATCTTGGGCCACTTCGACCTGATCAAGAAGATCAACGGTGACGGCAAGTTCTTTGATGAGAATGACCCCCGCTACACCGCCGCCGCCAACGCCGCGCTGATGACCGCCGCCCGCAACCGTTGCGTGCTGGAGGTCAACACCTCTGCGGTGTACCGCGGTTTCCGCAAGGATTTCTTCCCGTCCGATGCGATTCTGAAGGAGTGGCTGGTGCTCAGCGGCAATGTCGTCATCACCGCCGACGCCCACGATACCAAGGCGCTGACCTTTGGTTTTGAGGCTGTCTCCGCCAAGCTGAAGGAGCTGGGCTACACGAAGGTCCAGGTGCTGGGCAAGGACGGCTTTACCCCCTGTGCGCTGTAAAATAATCCCCGAAAATTTTCCCGCCGCGGTGTAACACTGCGGCGGTTTTTGCGTTTCTTATCCAAAACAAAGACCACTCGAACAAAGCGCAGGAGAAAATCCACCGTGAGATTCACACGCGAAATAATTTTCAAAAAAGTTTGCGCGGAGGGGTTGACAACCCCTCCACATTTTTGTATAATAATACCTGCATTCTGGCGGCAGCCACTGTGGAGAGGTGTCCGAGTGGTTTATGGAACTGGTCTTGAAAACCAGCGATTCGCGCGAGCGGACCATGGGTTCGAATCCCATCCTCTCCGCCATTTTGTGTGAAAAAGTGAATAGTTTATCACTTTGACTTGTGGAGTAATACTCAAGAGGTCGAAGAGGCGCCCCTGCTAAGGGCGTAGGGTGGGAAACCGCCGCGAGAGTTCAAATCTCTCTTACTCCGCCAAATACCGCATATTTAACGCTATTTCGTTGAATATGCGGTATTCTTTTTATATTTTCCACCCTTTTCTGCCCGTGCCTTGCAATCCCGCGCCAAATCCGCTATACTCATTCTATACCATTTTATAAGTGAGGTGTCCGTTATGCGGTTATTTGATGTGCTCGGCCCGGTCATGACGGGGCCGTCCAGCAGCCACACGGCGGGTGCGGTGCGCATCGGCAGCACGGCGCGGCGGCTCCTGGGGGAGCAGCCTGCCGAGGCCGAGATCCTGCTTTACGGCAGCTTTGCCGCCACGGGGCGCGGCCACGGCACGGACCGGGCGCTTGTCGCCGGGCTGCTGGGCATGCAGCCGGACGATGACCGCATCCCGCACAGCTTTTCCATTGCCAAGGAGGCCGGGCTGCACTTTAAGATCGGCACCACAAACCTGCGCGGTGCGCACCCCAACACGGCGGTGCTGCGGCTGACCGGTGCGTCGGGCCGTAAGCTCGAGGTCGTCGGCGCGTCCATCGGCGGCGGGCGGATCAACATCTGCCAGATCGACGGCATCACGACGAATTTTGGCGGGGACCACAACACGCTGATCGTCCACAACCAGGACACGCCCGGCCATGTGGCAGCCGTCACCACCTGTTTGAGCCAGCACGGCGTCAACATCGCCACGATGCAGCTCTACCGCTCGACGGCGGGCGGCTACGCCGTCATGGTGCTGGAGTGCGACGAGCCTATCCCGGACGAGATCGCCGGGCAGCTGGGCAGCCAGCCGGGCATCGTCAAGGTCACGATTCTGAATCTGTAAGGGGGGCGGGAAAGATGGCATTTTCATCCGTGCATGAGATGATCGACCTCTGCAAGGAGAGCGGCAAGCCGCTGTATGAGGTCATCCTTGAGAGCGATCTGGCCGAAAGCGGCCTGACCCGCGCCGAGAGCGAGGCCGAGATGCACCGTCTGTGGGCAGTCATGCAGGCCACCAGCGACGGCTACTGCGGTGCAGACCGCTCGATGAGCGGCTTTGCGGGCGGCGACGCGGCCAAGGTCAACGCGGCAGCGGCGCGCGGCGTGCTCTACGCCGACGGCTACTTTGCCGACGTCATGGCCGAGGCACTGAAAACCGCCGAGTGCAACGCCTGCATGAAGCGCATCGTGGCCGCGCCCACGGCGGGAAGCTGCGGCGTGCTGCCTGCGGTCCTGCTGCCGCTGCAGCGACGCGGGCTGGCCGACGAGGCCGCCGTGCACCGCGCCTTGTATATCGCTGCCGGGTTCGGGCAGGTCGTTGCCGCGCGTGCCACGCTGGCCGGGGCCGAGGGCGGCTGTCAGGCCGAGGTCGGCGCAGCCAGCGGCATGGCCGCCGCGGCGCTGGTGGACATCAAGGGCGGCACGGCAGAGCAGTGCGCCGAGGCGTTCGCCATGGCGCTTACTAACCTTGAGGGCCTTGTCTGCGACCCCGTGGCAGGTCTTGTGGAGATCCCCTGCATCAAGCGCAACGTCATCGGTGCCATGAACGCGGTCTCTGCCGCCGACATGGCGCTGGCCGGGGTCGTGGGGCACATCCCCGCGGACGAGGTCATTGACGCGATGGCCGAGGTCGGCAACGCGATGAGCAAGGACCTGCGCGAGACCGGCATCGGCGGTCTGGCCGGCACCCCCACGGGCCGCGCCATCTGCGAGATCGTGACGATGGACAACGGGGAAGAGGAAGATTGATATTTTACGGCGGTAAACCGGCGGGCACACAGCACCGCAACCACTGCCCCAACTGCCTGACCAGCCTGCATCTGGACAATGAACCCGGGGACCGCGCCGCAGACTGCGGCGGGCAGATGGAGCCCGTGGCCGTCTGGGTGCGCAAGGGCGGCGAGTGGGCCATCATCCACCGCTGCCGCCTCTGCGGCAAACTGACATCCAACCGCATCGCCGCGGGGAGGGGCGTATGCGGTAATGCGGGGTGTCGGGGACGCCGACCCCTGCACTGACCCCGACATAACTTTCCTTTACAAATTTCGCCAATGTGCTATACTGAATAAAAAACATCAGGAGGAAATTCTTATGAACGTGAACGATCCGCGCTGGGCGTCCATTGACGCCTTTGTGGAGGAAAACCGCGACAACATCCTGCGCGACATCACCCGTCTGGTGGCCGTGCCCAGCGTGGAGGGCGCACCCGAGCCGAGCGCACCGTTCGGCCCCGGCCCCAAGGCCGCGCTGGCCAAGGCGCTGGAGATCGCCGACGAGCTGGGCCTGGACACCTTCAACGCCGACAGCTACATCGGCTGGGCCGAGACGGGCAGGATCGCCGACGGCCAGAAGTTCCTGGCGACCATCACCCACACCGACGTTGTGCCCGAGGGCAACGGCTGGGACGCCGACCCTTACACGGTCCGCGTGCGGGACGGCTGGCTGCTGGGCCGCGGCGTGGCCGACGACAAAGGCCCAAGCATCCTCTGCCTGTACGCGCTGAAGTACCTGAAGGACAGCGGCGCGGCGCTGAAATACCCCGTGCGTGCCCTGCTGGGTGCCAACGAGGAAACGAACATGCACGACGTAGACTACTACGCCGAGCATTACCCGATGCCCGCCTTCTGCTTTACGCCGGACGCCGAGTTCCCGGTCTGCAACGGCGAGAAGGGCGGCTTCAACGGCGAGCTCGTCAGCCCGAAGTTTGAGAACGGCATCATCACGGCGTTCGAGGGCGGCGTCGCCCACAACGCCGTGCCGGATCGCGCCTCCTGCACGGTGCAGGTCGGCGCGGGCGCACTCGTCCAGACCGAGGGCGTGACCTTCGAGGCAGGGGAGGGCGGTGCCACCGTCATCCGCGGCTGGGGCAAGAGCGGCCACGCCGCCATGCCCGAGGGCACGGTCAACGCCATCAGCCTGATCGTCAACTGCCTGCTCAAGAGCGGCGTCTGCACCCCGCAGGAGGAGGCCTACCTGAACGTGCTGCACACGCTGCACGCCGACACCGACGGCAGCGCACTGGGCATTGCGGCGGACGACGGCCTGTTTGACCCGCTGACCATCATCGGCGGCACGATCGAGATGGCTGACGGCGTCATCCGCCAGAGCTTCGACTGCCGCTACCCGACGAACACCGACCCCGAAAAGATGACTGCCGCCATCCGGAAGGTCTGCGGCGGCGCGGCCACGCTGGAGAACGTCAGCAGCCGCGTGCCGTTCTACATCGACGCGGACAGCCCGGCCATCCAGACGCTCATCAACACCTACAACGACGTCACCGGCGAGGGCAAGAAGCCCTTTACGATGGGCGGCGGCACCTACGCGCGCCACTTCCCCTATGCCGTCAGCTTCGGCCCCGAGCACACCGACATTGAGATCCCGTCCTTTGCGGGCCCGATGCACGGCGCGAACGAGGGCACCCCGTTTGAAAAGCTGGTCGAGGCGCTGAAGATTTATATTCTGGCGCTGCTGCGGCTGCAGGAGATCGAGCTGTAAATAAAAGCAGGGACCGGGCATGTCCGATCCCTGCGGTATCACCCCTGGCAGACCGACATCTGCCAGGGGTTTTCTTTGTAGGATTGTTAATTTTTATACAGCCTTTTTATTCTGCGGCGATTGCCCAAATTGTTGCAAATCTTGCGTGTTCAATGCAAAACCGACCTTTTGTCATACTTGGTTGCTTGACATGCTTTTGAAAAATGGTACAATAAATTCGTATAGTTATCCACCACGGACGGGGGAGCAGAAATCCCGTCCGCGGCGAGAAAAATCAGAGAAACGGGGGAAATCAGATTGTTCAAGTCCCTAAAGCGCTCTGCCAAGGGTGCTGCCGTACCGCACACGAAGGCGACAGCCGGGCAGCCGACCAACAAGATGCCGGTGCCCGAGCACGTCGTCATTCCCATGTCGATGCACATCGGCGCGCCCGCGGAGCCTGTCGTCAAAAAGGGCGACACCGTCATGGTCGGTACCGTGATCGGCAAGGCCGGCGGCTTTGTATCCGCCAATATCTACTCCAGTGTGTCCGGCACTGTGCAGGACATTGCACCGCTGCGCATGGTCAACGGCGCGATGACGACGGCTGTTGCCATCAAGACCGACGGTGCGCAGACCGTTGATCCGGCCTGTGTGCCGCCCGTCGTCACCGACAAAGCCAGCCTGCTGGCTGCCGTGCAGACCTGCGGCCTGGTGGGTGTCGGCGGCGCCGGCTTCCCGACGCATGTCAAGCTGGCGGCCAACACCATCGACACGCTGCTCATCAACGCTGCCGAGTGCGAGCCCTACCTGACCACCGACTGCCGCGAGATGCTGGAGTGCAGCGACACGATCATCTCCGGCATCACCGCTGTCATGAAGTACTGCGAGATCCCGCACTGCATCATCGGCATTGAACGCAACAAGCCTGAGTGCATCGACCTGCTCACCTCGCTGACCCGCGAGATGAAGGGCGTCGAGGTCAAGGGCCTGCCGATGCGCTACCCGCAGGGCGCCGAGAAAACACTCGTCGAGACCTGCACCGGGCGCGAGGTGCCGCAGGTCGGCCCCTCCGGCAAGCCGGGCCTGCCCGCCGACGTGGGCTGCGTCATCATGAACGTGACGAGCGTCTCCACGCTGGGCAAGTTCCTCAAGACCGGCATCCCGCTGGTGACGAAGCGCGTCACCGTCGAGGGCGACGCCATCGCCAGGCCCCAGAACATCGAGGTGCCCATCGGCACGCTGTACCGCGACGTCATCGACGCCTGCGGCGGTGTCAAGGAGGGCGTCGAGCTGGGCAAGATCATCTTCGGCGGCCCGATGATGGGCGGCGCTGCACCCAGCGCCGACTTCCCGGTGCTCAAGCAGAACAACGGCCTGCTGCTGTTCAGCAAGAAGGCCGCCGCGCTGCCCGAGCCGTCCGCCTGCATCCGCTGCGGGCGCTGCATCGAGGCCTGCCCGATGGGTCTGGAGCCCGTCGTCATTGCGCAGGACTTTGCCAACAAGGACTTCGCTGCGCTGAAGGCACGCTGCGTGGATCTCTGCGTAGCCTGCGGCAGCTGCACCTATGCCTGCCCGGCCAAGCGCCCCGTCAGCCAGACGATGGGCCTTGCCAAGGGCTGGTACATGGCCGAGCTGCGGAAAGGAGGCAAATAACCCATGGAAGATCGTCTGATCGTTACCGCCTCGCCGCATATCCGCGATGCATCCACCACCCGCGGGCTGATGGGCAATGTTGTCATTGCGCTGCTGCCCGCCGTGCTGGCCGCGGGTCTGATCTTCGGCGTGCAGGCGCTGGTGCTGGTCGCTGTGACCACCCTGGCCTGTGTGGCGTTTGAGTACATTTATGAAAAGCTGCTGAAAAAGTCCAACACCGTGGGCGACCTGTCCGCCGTTGTCACCGGCATCATTCTGGCGCTGAACATGCCCGTGGGCATGCCGCTCTGGATCGCCGTTGTCGGCGCGTTCGTCGCCATCGTCATCACGAAGCAGCTGTTCGGCGGCCTTGGCTACAACTTCGCCAACCCCGCGCTGGTGGGCCGTATCGTGCTGTTCCTCGGCTTCACCTCCCGCATGACTGCCTACGTCTACCCCGACATGGCCGTTGACGCGCTGGCCTCCGCCACGCCGCTGGCCGTGGCCGACAAGACCACGCTGCCCCTGCTGGACGTCTTTTTGGGCTTCCGCGGCGGCATGATGGGCGAGGTCTGCGTGCTGGCTATCCTGCTGGGCTTCGCCTATCTGGTTGCCACCCGGACCATCCAGGCCACCATCCCCGTGACCATCGTTGCCACGGTCTTTGTGCTGACTGCACTCAACACCGGCAGTGCCTACACCGCCCTGATCGAGTGCATGTCCGGCGGTCTTTTGTTCGGTGCTGTCTTTATGGCGACGGATTACGTGACCAGCCCGTTCACCACCAAGGGCAAGCTGTTCTACGGCGTGTTTATCGGCCTCATCACCTTCCTCATCCGCCACTTTGGCTCGATGAATGAGGGCATGAGCTACGCCATCCTGCTGGGCAACCTGATGACCCCGTGGTTCAACGCCTGGGGCCACCAGACGCCGCTGGGCTACAAAAAGCCCAAAAAAGCCAAGAAAGGCGGTGCGGAATAATGGCTGAAAAGCAAACCACCGAGAAGCAGAGCACTTTCAAAGAGCTTGTGCTGCCCGTCATCGTGCTGGTCGTCATCTGCCTGGTCTGCAGCGCGCTGCTGGCTGTGCTGAACGACATCACCGCTCCCATCATTGCGGAAAACACCCAAGCCGAGACCCTGGCCGCCTATGTCTCCGTCCTGCCCGAGGGCACGACCACCGACAGCATGACTGCCATCGACGGTCTGACCACCGCCGGCGTCGAGGGTGCTGTCAAGACCGCGAACGGCGATGTCGCCGTCAAGGCTGCGGCCTCCGGTTACTCCGGCAAGGACGTCACGGTCTACGTTGCCTTTGACGCCGAGGGTGCCATTTCCGGCATCTCCATCGACGGCTCCACCCAGACCACCGGCATCGGCTCCAAGGTCTCCGGCGATTCCTTCGCCTCCGGCTTTATCGGCTGGAACGGGGGAGAGGTCGCCTCCGGCAGCCCTGTGGACAGCATTGCCGGTGCAACGTATTCCAGCAACGGCGCGTTCAACGCCATCAACGCAGCCATCGACTGCTACAACAATGAGATCAAGGGGGTGCAGTAACGATGAACGAAAAACCGAGCAAGTGGAAGGTTTTTACCGCGGGCATCATCCGTGAGAACCCCGTTCTGCGCCTGGTGCTGGGCTGCTGCTCCGCACTGGCTGTCACCACCACCGTTTCCGGCGCTGTGGGCATGGGCCTGGCCATGACGTTCGTTCTGGTCTGCTCCAACATCGTTATCTCGGCACTGCGCAAGGTCATCCCGGCCAAGGTGCATCTGCCGTGCTACATCGTTATCATCGCAACGTTTGTTACCGTCGTGCAGATGGTGCTGCAGGCGTTCGTGCCCGACCTGTACAAGGCGCTGGGCGTGTATCTGGCGCTGATCGTCGTCAACTGCATCATCCTCGGCCGTGCCGAGATGTTCGCCTGCAAGAACACCGTTGTGGACTCCGCGCTGGACGGTCTGGGCATGGGCATCGGCTACATCCTGACCATGCTGCTCATGTCCTCCATCCGTGAGATCATCGGCAGCGGTACGTGGCTGGGCATCACCATCATCCCCGAGAGCGTGGACCGCATGACCGTCATGAACTCCGCGCCGGGCGGCTTCTTCGTCTTTGGCTGCCTGATGGCCGGCTGTGTCTGGCTGGAGCGCAAGCTGAACAAGCCCATTGAGCGCAAGAGCTGCGGCGACGTCATGCTCGAGAAGATCGACGCCGCCAAGGAAGAACAGAAGGAGGGTGCCGCACAATGAGTTCTCAGATCGCAACGTTTGCCACCATCTTCTTCAGCATGATCCTGGTCAACAACTACGTACTGGTGCAGTTTCTGGGTATCTGCCCGTTCCTCGGCGTTTCCAAAAAGCTGGATTCCTCCGTGGGCATGGGCGCTGCTGTTATCGTCGTCATGGTCATTGCCACGGCTGTGACCTTCCCGCTGCAGATCTTCCTGCTGGATGCCTATAATCTGGGTTACCTGCAGACGATCATCTTCATCCTCGTCATCGCTGTTCTGGTCCAGCTGATCGAGATCACGCTGAAAAAGTACGTCCCGGCGCTGTATCAGTCCCTGGGCGTCTACCTGCCGCTGATCACGACCAACTGCTGCGTGCTGGGCGTCACCATTCTGGCCGTGCAGGACTACTCCGCCGTTGTGGCCGAGTTCGGCTTCGGCCTGGCCTACGCCGAGGCGCTTGTCTGCGCCGCCGGTGCGGGCGTCGGCTTCCTGGTCGCCATGCTGCTGTTCTGCGGCGTGCGTTCCCGTGTCGAGGCCGCCAACCCGCCGGAGAGCTTCAAGGGCCTGCCCATCACGCTGGTTTCTGCCGCTATCACCTCCATGAGCTTCATGGGCTTTGGCGGTCTGGTCGAAAACATCATCAACGCGATATTCTAAGAAAGGGGAATGGAGAGAATGAACCCGATCGTATTTGCTATCGTTGTCGTGGTGGTGCTGGGCCTGGCCGGCGGCGTGATCCTTGTGCTGGCCTCCAAGTTTATGGCTGTGTATGAGGACCCGCGCATCGCGCAGATCACGGAATGTCTGGCCGGCGCCAACTGCGGCGGCTGCGGCTACGCCGGCTGTGCCGACTACGCCAAGGCCATCGTGGAGAACGGTGCCCCCACCTTCAAGTGTGCCCCGGGCGGCGACAAGACTGCCGACGCCATCAACACCATCATGGGCAATGCCACCGACGACCGCCCCAGCCTGCGCGCCACCGTCATCTGTGCGGGCGGCGAGAACTGCGGCAAGCGGTTTGACTACCAGGGCATCCAGACCTGCGCTGCTGCGGCCTCCATCGCGGGCGGCCCCAGCGCCTGCGCCTATGGCTGCCTGGGTCTGGGCGACTGCACCCGCGCGTGCAAGTTTGACGCCATCCACATCATCAATGGCGTGGCCGTCGTCGACCGCAAAAAGTGCACCGGCTGCACGGCCTGCACCGTGACCTGCCCGCGCCACGTCATCCAGATGAAGCCCATCGCCCCGCAGCCCGCGGTCAAGTGCTCCAACAAGGATAAGGGCGCGCTGGTCAACAAGACCTGTAAGGTGGGCTGCATTGCCTGCGGTCTCTGCGTGCGCAACTGCCCGAACCAGGCGATCTTCCTGAAGGACAACGTCGCTGTCATCGACTATACCAAGTGCAACGGCTGCGGCACCTGCGTCAGCAAGTGCCCCAAGAAGGCCATCCAGTGGGTCGAGGGCGCGCCCCGTCCCATCGACGCCCCCGTGCCCGCGCACGAGGTTCTGAAAACGCGCGTATAATTTTTAGGTAAACATCCCTGTGCTCCCCGCCAAGAATCGGCGGGGAGCTTTTTGTTTTACCCGCGCTTTCCTCCGGCTCTGTAGGGAGGGGTCTTGACCCCTCCGCAGGGACCTGGCGGTTGCCGCAGCCTGCCCGGAGCGGTCAAGACCGCTCCCTACAAACGGCGGCATACATGCCGCCCGCGCCGCTTACTCCGCCTTATCAGAGAACACCATATACAGCCCTAAAGCCCCTACAATGACGCCTATCGCAGAAAACGGAAAATCGCCGAAGCCAGACAGAATCATGGTGTTGATTTCCCCACTGCCTGCGCAGAGCAGGATGCCAAAGAGAAGCAGTGCAATGCCTTTTGAAACCTTGCTGTTCATGCGGATAACCTCCTGAAATTCAAATATAAGACCTCTTACCGCTGATTATACCACAAAAGAGGCTGCCGCACAAGGTCAAACCCCATGCCGCAGCCTCTCGCTGTAACCCGTTCCCGGGAACAAATATTGAAATTCTTTTGGTTACTTTTCTTATAAGAAAAGTAACTTACTTCTCGATGACTTCCTTCGTGTCGCGGGCAATCATCAGCTCCTCGTTGGTCTCGATGATCAGGGTGCGCACACGGGCACCCCAGGCAGTGACCTCGACGACATCTTCCTTCTGCTTGTGTGCATCGCGGTTCTTGTCGGTGTCGATGCGGATGCCCAGCCAATCCATGTGGTGGCAGATCTTGGCGCGGGAGTCGGCGTCATGCTCGCCGATGCCGCCGGTAAAGACGATGGCGTCCACGCCGCCCATCGCGGCAATGTAGCTGCCGATGGTCTTTTTGATCTGGTAGTTCAGCATGTCGCTGGCCAGCTGTGCGCGCTTGTTGCCGTTCATGGCGGCCTCCTCGACATCGCGCTTGTCGCTGGACACGCCGGAAACACCCAGCAGGCCGGACTTCTTGTTCAGGATCTCGTCCAGCTCGTGACCGGTGATCTCAAGGTTGTACTTCAGGTAGTTGACCACAGAGGGATCCAAATCGCCGCAGCGGGTGCCCATCATCAGACCGGCCAGCGGGGTCATGCCCATCGAGGTATCAATGACCTTGCCCTGATCGACTGCGGCGATGGAGGAACCGTTGCCCAGATGGCAGGTGATCAGCTTCAGGCGCTCAATAGGCTCCTCCAGGAACTCAGCGGCGCGGTGGCTGACATACTTGTGGCTGGTGCCGTGGAAGCCGTAGCGGCGGACGCCGTACTTCTCATAGTACTCATAGGGGATGGCGTACATGTAAGCCTTCGGGGGCATGGTGGAGTGGAACGCGGTGTCAAAGACCGCAACATTCGGCTTGTCCTGCCCAAAGACCTTGTAGGAAGCCTCAATGCCCAGAATGGCGGCGGGGTTGTGCAGGGGAGCCAGCGGGCTCAGGTCGTGGATGGCCTTGACGACCTCGGGGGTGATGAGGCAGCTCTCCTTGAACTTCTCGCCGCCGTGGACCACGCGGTGGCCGATGGCGTCGATCTCGGAAACACTGTCAATGACCTTGCCCTCGCCGGTGGTCATCTTCTTCACGACCTCGGTGAATGCCTCGGTGTGGGTGGGGAAGATGGCGGGCGTGGTTGCCTTATGGCCGTTGGCCTCGTGGGTGATCATGCTGCTTTCCATGCCGATGCGCTCGCACAGACCCTTGCAGAGGACCTTTTCGCCCTCCATATCGATCAGCTGGTACTTCAGGCTGGAAGAACCGCAGTTGATAACCAGAACTTTCATGGAATATCCTCCTTAAAATGGCAGGGTAGATTGCCCTTTCCTAAATGCTGATTTTATTATATAATGGTATAAATAAATTTTCAAGCGCAAGTTCTGCAAGATAGCACAATTTTTGCACAGAACGCCAAAGTACTTTTTTAACAATCTATCGCCAAAGAATCAGGAGCCAATTGTTATGGATTTCACAGGCATTATTGCCGAATACGACCCCTTCCACAACGGCCATGCGGCCCAGCTGGCTGCCGTGCGTGCCGCAGGGGCACGGTGTATTGCCGTCTGCATGAGCAGCGGCGCGGTGCAGCGCGGCGGTGTGCCGATTCTGCCCGAGAGCGTGCGGGTACGCGCGGCGCTGGATGCCGGGGCAGACCTTGTGGTAGCCCTGCCCGCGCCCTACGCCTGCGCCACGGCGGAGCAGTTCGCCGCCGCGGGCGTGCACCTGCTGGCCGCGCTTGGCTGTGATACGCTGGCCTTCGGTGCAGAGACCCCCGACGCGGCGGCTCTGCTGGACACGGCCCGCCTGCTGGACGGGGAGGAACTGAACGCCCGCATCCGCCAAAATCTTGCCACCGGCATGACCTATGCCGCCGCCCGGGCCGCGGCTGCCGACGCGCTGCACCCCGGCACCGGCGGCCTGCTGCGCACGCCCAACAACATTTTGGGCATCGAGTACTGCAAAGCCATTTTGGCGCAGGGCGCCGCCCTCACGCCGCTGGCGCTGCCCCGGCTGGGTGCAGCCCACGGCGGCGGCAGGCCGGGGGAGTACAATGGCATCCCCATGGCCAGCGCCAGCTACCTGCGCAGCCTGACGGTGGAGGATTGGGAACCCTACGTGCCCCCGCGGGCGGCAGCGCTGTACACCAGGGCTGCGGCAGCGGGACTGCTGATGGATGGAAACAAATTCGAGGGTGCCGTGCTGGCGCTGCTGCGCGCGAAACCCGAAGCCGATTTTGCCGCCGTGCGCGGTGTGAGCGAGGGGCTGGAACACCGCCTGGCCGCTGCCGTGCGGGAGGCCACCAGCCTGGACGACCTGTACACCCGCCTAAAGACAAAACGTTACCCCCATGCGCGGCTGCGGCGGCTGGTGCTGGACGCTGCGCTGGGCATCCCCGCCGAGCTGCCTGCACCGCCCTACATCCAGGTATTGGGGGCACGCAAAACTGCGCTGTCCCGTTTAAAGCAGGCCGCGCTGCCCGCCGGGACCAGTTTAGCCGACCTGGCACGCAGCGGGGCGGAGGCCGCAAAAATCAGCGAATTGCACAGCAAAGCTGTCGATTTTTCGGCACTTTGCAGGGTCAAACCCCAGCCGATGGGGCTTGCCTTTACGACCAAACCCGTCGTAATATAAAACACATATGGAGAAATGCTCGTAGAACTGTAAGATTGTTGCATTTTTAACGGGCAAAATCGGTTCGTAAAAGGAGAAGAAACCATGGCATTGCATGTAATGGATGAAGCCAACCATTGCCTTGGATGCAAAAAGCCCCGCTGCCAACAGGGCTGCCCCATCCACACCAACATCCCCGAGGTCATCCGCCTGCTGAAGGATAACAAACTGGACGACGCCGGCAAGATGCTGTTTGAAAATAACCCCCTGACCACCGTCTGCTCGCTGGTGTGCAACCACGAGAACCAGTGCGAGGGCCACTGCGTGCAGGGCATCAAGGGCGCACCCGTGCATTTCTCGGTCATCGAGAACTACATTTCCTCTACCTACGCCAGCCAGATGACCAAAGGTCCCGCCACCCCCAACGGTAAAAAGGCCGCCATCATCGGCAGCGGCCCGGCTGGTTTGACCATCGCGGTCATCCTGGCCCGCTACGGCTACGATGTGACCATTTTTGAAAGCCACGATAAGATCGGCGGCGTGCTGCGCTACGGCATCCCTGAGTTCCGTCTGCCCAAAAGTGTGCTGGACGACTTCGAGTACCGCCACCTGCGCCTGAAGGACATCAAAGTCCGCCCCAACACCGACGTGGGCAAGGCCCTGCGGCTGGAGGACCTCTTCCGCGATGGGTACAAGGCGATCTTCATCGGCACCGGCGTATGGCGTCCCAACACGCTGCACATCAAGGGCGAGAGCCTGGGCAATGTACACTATGCCATCAACTACTGCAAAACCCTGACGTCTACCACCTGGGCCGCCGCCTGATCGTCATCGGCGCAGGCAACGCCGCCATGGATGTCTGCCGTACCGCCCTGCGCCACGGCACCCGCCATGTGGCGTGCTTCTCGCTGTCCAAAAAGATCACCGCCAGCGAGTACGAGGCCAGCTACGCCAAGCTGGAAGGCGTCAACTTCCACTTTAACAAAAAACCGGTGGAGATCACTGACAAGGGCGTGGTGTTCCGCGACCTGAACGAAGCCGAGGACGGCACCCTGACCGACATCCCGGACACCGAGGAACTATACCCGTCCGACAGCGTGATCGTCTCCATCAGCCAGGGTCCCTGCACCACCATCACCGAGAGCGAACACGACCTGAAAACCAACGAGCGCGGCTTGTTTGTGACCGACGAGCTGGGCCACACCAGCATGCCCGGCGTGTTTGCCAGCGGCGATGCCGTCAAGGGTGCGCGCACCGTAGTCGAGGCCGTGGCCTACAGCAAAAAGGTGGCCGAGGCCATGCACGAGTACATGCAGACCCTGCCGCCCGAGCTGCCCGACGGGTACGCCAACGTACCCATGGCCAAGTACGATGACGGCAACTGATTTTTACACATACCCATCCAGCGTGGGGCATTTTGCCCTGCGCTTTGTTTTTGCCTGACACAAATTGGAAACATAGCTGTGTTAGGGTAGGGGAAAGGAGGCGATGTTGCGTGAAATCTCGTTTTGTATTTTTATTTTTGGTTTTTACAGTTTGTATTTTATCTGGTTGTGGCGCAGGTCATAATGCGCGTATGGATGTTGATTTTTCGGCATCTGATGCCGCTCAGACAGCGGAAAGCGGCGCGGTGGTGGTTGCGGAAGATGGCGCAAGCACGCTGCACATGCTGGGTGCGGCGAACAAATACGGCTGGTATCAGGTCGGGTACGATGAAAC
>ERZ773200.1295-NODE-1295-length-21775-cov-8.887017_pt1 | contig 21775 bp, 20 predicted proteins | sample MGYA00581008_ERZ773200 | MGnify/ENA primary metagenome ERZ773200 (study PRJEB29015, sample SAMEA2737770) | human gut metagenome | biome: human gut; feature: human-associated habitat; material: faeces | place: China | collected 2012 ... | reverse complement strand
TCGGCAACATCGAAGGAGACGGAGCCGCTGCCATGCGTTATACCGAGGCAAGACTGCAGAAAGTGACCCAGGAAGCTTTCCTGGCGGATCTGGATAAGGATGTGGTAGATTTTGTACCGAATTTCGATGAGACGGAAAAGGAACCTTCCGTACTGCCGGTAAAGATTCCGAACCTCTTAGTCAACGGATCGGAGGGTATCGCCGTAGGTATGGCTACCAGCATTCCTCCTCACAACCTTGGAGAAGTCATTGATGCCGTAAAAGCATATATGCTGAATAACGAGATCACGACAAAAGAACTGATGCGTTATCTGAAAGGGCCGGATTTTCCCACAGGTGGTATCGTTATTAATAAGGATGAACTGGAAGAGATCTACGAGACCGGAACCGGTAAGATCAAGCTGCGTGGCAAGGTAGAATTCCAGAAAGGAAAAGCCGGCAAGACCAATGTGGTGATCACCGAGATCCCTTATACCATGATCGGTGCAAATATTGCCAAATTTTTATCCGATGTGGCAGCCTTGTCCGAGACAAAGAAGACCCAGGATATTGTGGATATATCCAACCAGTCCTCCAAGGAGGGCATTCGTATCGTAATTGAATTACGTAAGGATGCAGATCCCGAGAACTTTGTAAATATGCTTTATAAAAAAACCCGTCTGGAAGATACCTTCGGTGTGAACATGCTGGCTATTGCAAACGGCAGACCGGAGACCATGGGCTTAAAGCAGATCATCAAGTCGAATGTGGATTTCCAGTTTGAAGTAGCCACCAGAAAATATACGAATCTGCTTGCCAAAGAAATGGAGCGTAAGGAGATTCAGGAGGGTCTGATCAAGGCCTGCAATGTGATCGATCTTGTCATCGAAATCTTACGTGGCTCCAAAGATCGTGCCATGGCGAAGGCCTGTCTCGTAGAAGGCAAGGTGGACGGGATCAAGTTTAAGTCCAAAGAGTCAAAGATCATGGCAGCCCAGCTGATGTTCACCGAGAAACAGGCGAACGCTATCTTAGAGATGCGTCTGTATAAGCTGATCGGTCTGGAACTGGAAGCCCTGATCAACGAGCACGAAGAGACCCTGGCGAATATCTATCGCTACGAAGACATACTGGATCGCAGAGATTCCATGGCCCAGGTCATCATGAATGAACTGGATGGATTCAAAAAGGAATACAGCCATCCCCGTAAAACGGTCATCGAGAACGGTCAGGAAGCTGTTTATAAAGAAAAAGAACTGGAAGAGATGGACGTAGTCTTCCTGATGGACCGTTTTGGTTACGCAAAAACCATCGACCTGTCTACTTATGAACGGAATAAAGAAGCCGCGGATGCCGAGAATAAATACGTCTTCACCTGTAAAAACACCGGACGTATCTGCCTGTTTACCAATACCGGTCAGATGCATACCGTCAAGGTACTGGATCTGCCTTACGGCAAATTCCGTGACAAAGGTGTGCCTATCGATAATGTAAGTAACTTCAGTCAGGCCAAAGAAGAGCTGGTCTATATCACCAGTCAGAAGGAACTGAACTTATGTCAGGTAATTTTCGCCACTGCTGAATCCATGCTAAAAGTAGTGGACGGCGGAGAGTTTGACGTAACCAAGCGTACGGTTGCAGCCACCAAACTGGCGGAAGGTGATACCCTCGTAAGTGTAACAGCACTCACGGATCAGCGGAACATTGTGCTGCAGACAAAGGGCGGATTTTTCCTTCGTTTTGCTGTAGATGAGATTCCTGAGAAAAAGAAAGGGGCCATCGGTGTCCGCGGTATGAAATTATCCGACGGCGATCTGGTGGAAAATGTGTATTACACCAAAAACGCCGTGGAAACCACCATTGAATACAAGGGTAAAGAACTTGTCTTAAACAATCTGAAGCTCGGCAAACGTGACAGCAAGGGCACCAAAGTGAGAGTGTAACTTTTTAAACAGAATCATTCATAAAACATTTATAGAGAAAACGGAGAGTAATCATATGAGAGTCATTGCAGGAACCGCAAGAAGTCTGCCGTTAAAGACCCCAGAGGGCATGGATACCAGACCCACAACCGACCGGATCAAGGAAACCCTTTTTAATATGCTGCAGACCTATATTCCGGACTGTGTGTTCGTGGATATTTTCAGTGGCAGCGGCGGCATTGGTATTGAGGCATTGAGCCGCGGTGCCAGAAAAGCATATTTTATCGAAAATGCCCCGAAGGCATTAGCATGTATCGAGGATAATCTTGCATTTACGAAAATGAAAGACCGTGCTATCGTATTAAAGCAGGATGCCTGTGCAGGACTGACAGGTATCTATGAAAAACACGTGGATGTCATCTTCATGGATCCACCCTACGATCAGGAGCAGGAACGCAGAGTTCTGGAACAGCTGCGTTATGCAAAATATGTATCGGAGGAAACACTGATCCTCGTGGAGGCCTCTCTGCATACGGATTTTTCTTATGTAGAGGAGCTTGGGTTTGAAGTAACCCGTGAAAAAAAATACAAAACCAACAAGCATGTATTTCTTCGCAGGAAATAATTGCAGAACGGAGACTTTATGAAAAGGGCTGTTTATACCGGAAGCTTTGATCCTATTACCAACGGACATATGGATATCATCCGCCGGGCCTCGGAAATATTTGATGTTTTAATTGTCAGTGTTTTGAATAATAAAGAAAAGACACCGTTGTTTTCTGTAGAGGAACGTGTTAAGATACTAGAAGAAGCCACAAAAGATCTGCCTAATGTGCAGATTGACAGTTTCAGTGGCCTATTAGTAGATTATGCGCAGGAAAAGGATCTGCATGTCATTGTGCGGGGTTTGCGTGCCATTACGGATTTTGAGTACGAACTGCAGATGGCTCAGACCAACCGGATGCTTTCCCACGGCAAAATCGATACCGTTTTTTTAACAACCAGTCTGGAATACGCTTATTTAAGTTCCTCTGCCATCAAGCAGATTGCAAGCTTTGACGGAGACATCACACCCTGTGTTCCGGATTTTGTAGCTGATCTGATTTACGAAAAATATCGTCAGAAAAAGCTTTCAGACAATCGCAATGTGTAAATAAGGAGAGTTTCATGAGCAGTCGAATCGAACAGTTAATTGACGAAATAGAAGATTATATCGAGAGTTGTAAGCCTAAGTTCATGTCCAGTACCGAGATCATTGTTAATAAGGATGAAATCGATGAATTGTTGCGGGAACTGCGCATGAAGACACCGGATGAGATCAAACGTTATCAGAAGATCATCAGCAACAAAGAGGCAATTCTGAACGATGCCAAGGCCAAGGCAGAAGCTCTGATCAATGAAGCAACCGTTCATACCAACGAACTGATCAATGAACATGAAATTATGCAGCAGGCATATGCCCAGGCCAACGAGGTGGTCACCATGGCCAGTAAACAGGCACAGGAGATTTTGGACAATGCCACCATTGAAGCCAATGAATTAAAATCCCAGGCAATGCAGTATATGGATGATATGCTGGCTCATCTGGAAAATATCATATCCGCTTCCACACAGCAGGCCAGTTCCAATTATGATACCCTGATCGGCAATCTGAATCAGTATCGGGATATTATCCAGTCTAACCGTAGTGAACTCCATCCGGTAGATGAAGACTTAGAGGGTATAGACAATGCTGACAAGGCCAGTGATGATTTAAATGTAATGTAATCATAAAACCAGTTTTCTGCCGAAAGCTGGTTTTTTAAAAATAAAGGAATTGACATAATGAAAGTTAGTAAAAAACAAAAAAGGCTGTTTGTCAGGACAATGATCTGTACGGTCAGTCTTGTCACAGCCTGTTTTTTTTGCAGTTCGCTGGAAGCTGCTGCGGCTCCGAGAGCACAGGAGACCGGAGAGAGGGTTACCATTGTCATCGATCCCGGACACGGTGGTGAAAATGAAGGAACCCTGGAAGGCATTGTCCAGGAGAAGAAAATGACCATGGTTACCGCCATGGCAATGTATGAAGAATTACTGAAATATGATAATGTGGATGTCTACCTGACCCATACGGAAGATGTCAATCTTTCTCTGGCAGACCGGGCACAGTTCGCTGAAGAGCGGAATGCGGATTTTTTATTCAGTATTCATTACAATGCATCCGTGGATCATGACCTGTTCGGTTCCGAAGTATGGATCTCTTCCGTACAGCCATACAATGCCTACGGCTATCAATTCGGCTGGGAACAGATGCAACAGATGAAAGATATGGGACTGTTCCTCCGCGGCGTCAAGACAAAATTGAAAAATAATGGAGACGATTATTACGGAATCATCCGGGAGTGCACCGCCCGATCAATTCCTTCCGCTATCATTGAGCACTGTCATGTCGACGAAAGTCGTGATACCCCTTATTGCCAGACCGAAGAGGATTGGAAACGTTTCGGCAGAGAGGATGCATTATCCGTTGCCAGATATTTTGGATTATCCAGCACAAGTCTGGGGGTAGATTACAGCAATGAAGCGAATAATCTTCCGGAAGTATCTCTGCAATCCATTCTTCCCGCTACGATCCGTGATCAGACTGAACCGGATGTCTGTGTACTGACATTGCAAAATGCGGATTACGACACCGGAGAGGTCACATTGGAAGTGACCGCGACGGACTACGATTGTCCCATGATGTATTATGATTACAGTACCGATGGAGGGAAGACTTATTCCGAACTGATCCCCTGGCCGGATCTGGATATCATGGCCGGCACTTATCCAGATACTTTTACCTTTTCCCTGTCCTTCACTAAGGGAGAAACCCCGGTAATCACGGTGCGTGGATATAACCAGGCGGATCTGTTTACCGAAAGTGAACCGATTACTTTTGCCAAGCCTTTTGTCGATCAGGAGAAGGCTGCGGAAGAAGCAAGACAGGAAAGCCTGGCTGCAGAAGAGGCAGCGGCTTCCCGCATATCGGACCCCCAGGTGACCGACGCTTACGGTTCGGTGATCACCATGGCTGATGCCGCCGGGAATACAGGAGCATCCTCTGAAGGCAAAAAGGAAGTAAATTTCGGAGTGTTCCTGGTCATATGTATCGTTCTGGTGGTATTACTTCTGATGGTCTTTCTACTGTATCAGATCCAACAGAGCAGGCACCGGAAACGTAGACGGAAGGCTCAGCGCAGAAATGTGTCCGGGCGCAACAGGAACCATCCCAGATAATAAAGTGCCGTAAGTCCGGTAAGAAACATTTTATGAAAAAAATATCCTGTCAGAGATAAACCGGTATTTCGGATACAGCTTCCGGTCTGGGCCAGGCAGCAAAGTCCTCCGGCAGGTAGCAGCAATAACGTATAAAGAGGCCATCGATCCCCCAATATGCTTAACCCTCCGCTGATCTCCAAAAGCGGAGCACAGACACGACCATCCGGAAGAAAGATCCCCGGCAGCAGATTCAGCAGATTGAAGAAGATCATATAACCTCCCAGCTGTAAAATATTTCTGCCGGCAGCATACACTGCTTCATCCAATGCTTCCAACAACGGCATAACAGGTGTTCCACCGGCTGACACTGTGAAAACCATCTGTGACATTGGAATTTTCCTGCGATATACTGTATAACGCAGAAGGATACCGTACCCCAGTGGAATACCATACATTCCGAATAAATAGGGCAGGATTGATTCCCGGTGCAGCAGAGGCAGAACAAATCCAAGAAAATATACCGGTCCAAGATTGTTACAGAAGGACAGCAGATATTGTCCTTCCGTTACAGAAAGTTCCTGTCTGTCGCGAAAATCAGCAATGGTACGGGCTCCCATGGGAAATCCGCACAGAAATCCCATCAGGATCACATAGGTTCCAGGTCTGGACAGACGAAATATTTTTTCAAACAAAGGTTGTACCGGTCGGATCAGACTGTTTACCAGTCCCATGCGGATCAATGTTCCCGACAGGATCATAAACGGAAGAAGCACCGGCACCATTTTTTCATACCAAAGTTCCAGTCCCAATGCAGCATATGCAAGGCTTAAGGAAGAATGTGTCAGGATGCAGCAGGTCATTACAACAAAAAAACAGATTCCGGATATTTTTTTCATAGCAGACTGCCTTGCAGAGTTTGTATACTATATGCCGGAAAAAGAATTTTAAGTCTTAAGAAAGAGATCAGTGTCCATGCGATTGGATAAATTTTTATGTGATAATAATATAGGCACCAGAAGCCAGGTAAAGGAATACATCAAAAAGGGACAAGTGGCGATAAACGGTCAGATAGTCAAAAAGCCGGAGACAAAGGTCAATGAAGATACCGACATTGTCATTTGTCAGGGGAAAGAAATCCATTATCAAAAATATGTCTATTACATGTTAAATAAACCGGAGGGTGTCGTATCCGCCACCAATGACAATACTGCACCCACCGTGGTGAGTCTCCTGACGGTACCGGAGCAGAAGGAGCTGTTCCCGGTAGGACGTCTGGATAAAGATACTACCGGGTTGTTGCTCTTAACCAATGACGGTGCTCTGGCCCATGATCTGTTGTCGCCGAAAAAGCATGTGGATAAAACATATCGTGTAAGGCCGGAAAAGCCGCTTTCCGCAGAAGATATCCACCGTTTGGAATCCGGTCTTGAAATCGGAGACGACAAACCGACGTCTCCGGCGAAAGCCGTACTTACCGAAGACGGAGACCTGTTGCTGACCATTCACGAGGGGCGCTTCCATCAGGTAAAACGCATGTTGCAGGCCATAGGTAATCAGGTACTTACTTTAGAACGTATCCGTTTCGGCTCGCTGTCCCTGGATCCTGCTCTTTCCCGAGGAGATTACCGGGCGTTGACTGAAGAAGAAATCAAACACTTACGAATAAAGGAGTAAATTTTAATGCAATTCAAAAGAATGTTTTCCACAGATGCCTACAAAGGGACCAGCGGATATCTCCGCACCCAGAAAAATTATGAAATTTTACGAACGGTGCTTTATTTTGCCATTTCCCTGTCTCTGTTTATTGCCGGATGGGTCACTACCGGCAGTCGGGAGAATCTTCTGACCATCGTAGCGGTACTGGGATGTCTTCCGGCATGCAAAAGTCTGGTGGAGATGTTTATGTTCTTACGCTATAGGGGATGTAACGAACAGGATGCTGCGCAGATTGCCGCACATACCGACGGCCTTACCGGACTTTATGATATGGTGTTTACCTCCTATGAGAAAAATTATGTGATTCATCACATGACCATCTGCGGCAACACTCTCTGCGGATACACGTCCGATCCGAAGTTCGCAGAACAGGCTTTTTATAAACACATTCAGGATATCCTGAAAAAAGATAATTACAGAGAAGTCACTGTGAAAATTTTTCATGATCTTGACAAGTATCTGAAGAGATGTGAACAGTTAAAATACCTTCCCGCACAGCCGGAACTGACAGGCGGAATCTGTCAGACATTAAAAAGCGTATCTCTGTAAAATACTTTTGAAAAGAGGGATTTTTATGCAGCAACTCACCATTGGTAAAAATCAGGCTGGCCAACGTCTGGACAAATTTCTGAAAAAAGCATTTCCAAACGCCGGTACCGGATTTTTATATAAGATGTTACGCAAAAAAAATATTACATTGAATGGGAAAAAAGCAGAAGGAAAAGAAATTCTTGCCCAGGGAGACGAGATAAAATGCTTTTTCTCGGAGGAAACGTTTGCCTCGCTGTCCGGCACCGAGAATAGAGAAACCACTTCTGACTACCGTAAAGCTTACCGTTCCCTAAAGGATATCAGTGTTCTCTATGAGGATGAAGATATTCTGTTGCTGAATAAACCCGCCGGGGTTCTGACGCAGAAGGCGAAACCGGAGGATCTATCCCTGAATGAATGGCTGATCGGACATCTGCTGGCTACGGATGCCATCACTGAGGCCGATCTCGCCACTTTTCATCCATCTGTCTGTAACCGCCTGGACCGCAATACCAGCGGAATCGTATTATGTGGTAAGACGTTATCCGGTTCCCAGGCTCTCAGCCGTATCATCAAGGATCGTACGGTAAAAAAATATTATCAGACAATCTGCAAGGGCAAAATCGTACAGGAGAGTACCCTGGAGGGTTATCTGTATAAAGAGGAAAGTACCAATACCGTAAAGGTTTATGCTGATCCGTCGGAGGCTCCCGCTGAGGCTTCCTATATCCGTACCATTTATATGCCAAATGCCGTGGCAGGAGATTTCACGCTGTTAACCGTAGAACTGGTCACCGGCAAGACACACCAGATCCGTGCCCACCTGGCCGGCACCGGGCATCCGTTGTTAGGAGATACCAAATACGGAGACAACAAATTAAACAGGAGAATGCAGTCGGAATACTCTCTGCATCATCAGCTTCTGCATGCCGGAAGGATCTGTTTTCCGAAAGAGGCAGAAGGACCTCTTGCCAAAGTAAGCGGACAGACTTTTACCGCACCGCTTCCCCATAAATTTGCAGAAATCTTACAGGCTCTGAATCTTGCTCCTGACAGTGCCTGTTAGAAAGGAACCCTAACAAATGGCAACATGGAATACGAGAGGACTCCGGGGATCCACACTGGAAGACATGGTCAACCGTACCAATGAAAAATACGCGGAGGCCGGACTGGCGTTGATACAGAAGATTCCTACTCCCATTACCCCCATCAAAATGGATAAAAACAGCCGGCAGATCACACTGGCTTTTTTCGAACAGAAGAGTACCGTAGACTACATCGGTGCCGTGCAGGGAATCCCTGTATGCTTTGATGCCAAGGAATGTGCCGTGGATACTTTTTCCCTGCAGAATATTCATCCTCACCAAGTAGAATTTATGCGGCAGTTTGAAAAACAGGGTGGCATTGCTTTTTTCCTGATTTTCTACAGTCATAAGGACCTGCTATACTATCTGCCTTATGAAATGCTCCGGTTTTTCTGGGATAGAGCACAGGAAGGCGGTCGGAAAAGCTTTCGGTTCGAAGAATTAAATCCGGAATATGTTCTTCCGAAGCATCAGGGAATTCTGGTTCCCTATCTGGACATTTTGAAAAAAGATCTGGAAGATCGGGAAGAATAAATTTCTTGACATCAGAGAAGCCACCTAGTATACTACAAATAGTTTCACATACTACTATGGTAGCACGTTAGCTTGCTAAAGTATATAAAAGCATATAAAGCAGAGGATGTTATTATGAACAACAGACTTTTACATACCCCGGAAGGTGTCCGGGATATTTACGGAAAAGAATATGCCAGGAAACTGGCTGTGGAGCAGAAGCTGCAGAATGCTATTCATTGTTTTGGATATGAAGATATTCAGACACCCTCCATTGAATTTTTCGATGTATTTTCCAAGGAGATCGGAACCACTCCCAGCAAAGAGCTTTATAAGTTTTTTGACAAGGAAGGAAATACATTGGTGTTGAGACCGGACTTTACCCCGTCCATTGCCCGTTGTGCAGCCAAATATTTCATGGAAGAGAAGGTTCCTCTTCGCTTCAGTTATAACGGCAATACCTTCACTAACACTTCTAATCTGCAGGGTAAGTTAAAAGAAGTGACCCAGATGGGAGCGGAACTCATCGGTGATCCTTCGGTGGAGGCAGATGCGGAAGTCATCAGTATGGTGATCGAAGCGCTGAAGAGCACAGGACTGACAAGATTTCAGGTAACCATAGGAGAAGTGGACTATTTCCGTGGCCTCTGTGAAGAAGCAGGTCTGGATGAAGATATGGAAAAAGAACTCCGTTCCTGCATCTCCGGCAAGAATTTTTTCGCTGCGCAGGAACTTCTGGAACAGAAGCAGATTCCGGAACCTTATCACAGCATTTTATTAAAGCTGGCGGATATGTTTGAAAACATAGAATCTCTGGAGGATGCCAAATCACTGGTGAAAAATGAACGTTCCTTACAGGCGATCGCAAGACTCGAGAAATTAAAAAAACGCCTGGAGCAATATGGTGTAGCGGAATATATTACCTTTGATCTCGGGATGCTGAGCAAATATCAGTATTATACCAGTGTTGTTTTTAAGGCTTATACTTATGGTATCGGTGATGCCGTGGTAAAAGGCGGTCGTTATGACAACCTGCTTAGAAAGTTCGGTAAAGATACGGCAGCCATCGGTTTTGTCATCGTTATTGATGATCTGCTGGAGGCTTTATCTCGTCAGAAAGTAGTGATTGATGTTCCCGCTTCCGGCCAAATTTTGTATTACAGGGCAGGAGACGAGACGGATTATCTTGCAAAGCTTGCTGAGGCTGCAAAATTACGTAAAGAAGGCATTCCCACCGTACTTTCCCCCGAAATCACCGAGAACGAGGAGGAAGACCAGTAATGAGTGAAGAAAGATATCTTACGTTTGCTCTGGGAAAGGGCAGACTTGCAAAAAAGACACTGGATCTTTTCGAGCAGATCGGTATTACCTGCGACGAAATGAAAGATAAAGACACCAGAAAACTGATATTTGTCAATGAAGAATACAAATTGCGCTTTTTCCTGGCTAAAAGCCCCGATGTTCCCACTTATGTCGAATACGGTGCTGCGGATATCGGTGTGGTCGGTAAAGATACGATTTTGGAAGAAAATCGTAATGTTTATGAAGTCCTGGACCTTGGCTTTGGCAAATGCCGTATGTGTGTCTGCGGCCCAGCTTCCGCAGGAGAACTTTTAAAGCATCATGAGAGGATCCGGGTAGCCAGCAAATACCCTAATATCGCCAGAGAATATTTTTACAATAAAAAGCATCAGACAGTAGACATTATCAAGTTAAATGGCTCTGTGGAGTTAGGTCCTCTGGTAGAGTTATCCGATGTCATCGTGGATATTGTGGAGACCGGTTCCACCTTAAAAGAAAACGGTTTGGAAGTTTTGGAAGAGGTATGTCCTTTGTCCGCCCGCATGATCGTCAATCCTGTGAGCATGCAGATGGAAGCCGACCGTATCCGCAAACTGGTGGGGGCAATCCGCGAGCAGTTAAAAATACAGTCATAACCAGATAAATCAGAAAATAGAGAAGATAAATCACAGCATATTGATTAGGAGAGTACCGTTATGAGAATCGTAGCATTGGATAAAGAATCAAAACAGAGTATTTTAAACGACCTCTTAAAGAGAAGTCCGAATAACTACTCTCAGTACGAAAGCACCGTGAATCAGATCATTGACAGAGTTCGTGCCGAGGGTGACAGGGCTTTATTCGATTATACCCTGCAGTTCGATAAGTTTACTTTAACCGCAGAAAACATTCGCGTCACGAAAGAAGAGATTGTGGAGGCTTATACGCAGATGGATGAAAACCTGATCGATGTGATCCGTCAATCCGCAGAGAACATCCGCGCTTTTCACCAGAAGCAGCTTCGTAACAGCTGGTTCGATGCCAAGCCCGACGGTACTATCTTAGGTATGAAGATCACCGCCATTGAGAGGGCGGGTGTCTATGTTCCCGGTGGAAAAGCCGCTTATCCTTCCAGTGTATTGATGAATGTGATCCCTGCGAAAGTAGCCGGTGTAGATGAGATCATTATGACCACCCCTCCCGGAAAAGACGGTAAAGTCAATCCCGGTACTCTGGTAGCCGCTGATATCGCCGGTGTGGATACCATCTATAAGGTTGGCGGAGCACAGGCCATCGCTGCCATGGCTTTTGGCACAGAGTCTGTTCCGAAGGTAGACAAGATCACCGGCCCCGGTAATATTTTCGTAGCACTTGCCAAAAAAGCAGTGTACGGCTATGTCAGCATTGATTCCATTGCCGGCCCAAGTGAAATTCTGGTGCTGGCGGATGAGACCGCAACTCCCAGATACGTTGCGGCAGATCTTCTGTCCCAGGCAGAGCATGACGAACTTGCAAGTGCTATTCTGATCACGACTTCTAAGGAGCTTGCTGAGAAGGTATCCGAGGAAGTGGACGGTTTTGTCAAAGTTTTAGAGCGTGCTCCCATTATCCAGAAGTCTTTGGACAATTACGGCTATATTCTGTTAGCTGACAATATGGAAGATGCCATTGATGCAGCAAATGCCATTGCTTCCGAACACCTTGAGATCATTACGAAAAATCCTTTTGACACCATGACACGTATCCGCAACGCCGGTGCCATTTTCTTAGGAGAGTATGCTTCCGAGCCTTTAGGAGATTATTTTGCAGGTCCGAACCACATCCTGCCTACCAACGGTACCGCAAGATTTTTCTCACCGGTAAATGTAGATGATTTCATCAAGAAAACCAGTATCATTTCTTATTCCAGACAGGCTCTGGAGAAAGTACATAACCAGATCGAGACCTTTGCAAAAAGCGAAGGCTTGACCGCACACGCAAACAGTATTAAAGTGAGATTTGAAGATTAGGAGATACTATGGAACGAAAAGCATCTGTGAACCGAACAACAAAAGAGACCGATATTGCCATTACCCTGAATCTGGATGGCAGCGGAAAAGCAGATCTGTCTACCGGCATCGGATTTTTTGACCATATGCTGGATGGCTTTGCGAGACACGGCTTTTTTGATCTGAACTGCAAGGCAAAGGGAGACTTACAGGTGGATGGCCACCATACGGTGGAGGACACCGGTATCGTCTTAGGCGAAGCTATCAAAAAAGCAGTGGGAGATAAGAAAGGAATCAACCGTTACGGTTATTTTGTCCTGCCCATGGATGAAGTGCTTGCCTTGTGTGCCGTTGACTTAAGCGGTCGCCCTTACCTTAATTTTGAATGTGAATTCACAGTGCCCAAGGTAGGCGAGCTGGATACCGAGCTGGTGAAGGAATTTTTCTATGCGGTGTCTTATAGTGCCGGAATGAATCTACATATCAAAATGTTGTCCTCCGGTAACAATCATCACATGATCGAGGCAATATTCAAGGCATTTGCCAAAGCACTGGATCAGGCCGTTTCCTATAATCCGAAGGTAACGGATGTATTAAGTACCAAAGGAAGTCTGTAAAAAATACGTGCCTGTGGTCCGTACCCTGCAGGCATAGAAAACGTGAGGATTACTATGATCATCAAGAAATTTGTTCCCTGTATTTATTTATATCATGAGCATGCGGTAAGAAATCTTACGGATACCACCATCGTGGATACCGACCCGGTACGTCTGGCAGATTATTATTGTGAACACAATGCAGATGAATTGATCGTATTCGATATGTCCGAAGGAGACGCCGAGCATGAGGCAGCGTTGGACATCATCAAGGAAATCTGCGCCAAAGCGGAAGTGGATGTCATCGGTGCCGGCAATGTAAAGCGCATGGAGGACATTAAGAAATTACTTTATGCCGGATGTAAAAAAGCGGTTCTCGACTATGAGAAAGAGAGTAATATTGAGATCACGGAGGAAGTCTCCCTGAAATTTGGCAAGGAGAAGATACTGATCTCCTATAATGATCCCGCCGTTCTGGAATTACATAAAGATAAAATTGAAAAGTATATCTCTGCCATGATCCTGATGAATCCTCACCAGATCCGGGAGACGCAGAGTATTCTGTCCCTTCCCTTTTTTGTGCAGATCAATCAGGTAGCACTGAACAAGCTGCTGGAGATCTTCGCATATGAAAATGTATGTGGCGTCACCGGTAATACCATCAATGACAATGTGAAAGAAATCGTTGCCCTGAAGGATCTGTGCCGGGAAAATGATATTCCCATTGAATCCTTCCAGGCTGCTTACAAGTGGGAAGATTTCAAGAAAAACAGTGATGGCATGGTACCTGTTATCGTGCAGGATTACCGTACTCAGGAAGTTCTGATGATGGCTTACATGAATGAGGAAGCTTATGAACAGACTCTGAAGCTTGGTAAAATGACTTACTACAGCAGAAGCCGTCAGGAATTGTGGCTGAAGGGTCTCACCAGCGGACATTACCAGTATGTGAAGGAACTGGTGGCTGACTGTGATATGGACACAATCCTTGCTAAGGTATCACAGATCGGTGCTGCCTGTCATACCGGCAGCAAGAGCTGTTTCTTTAACGAGATCACAAAAAAGGATTACGAAGAAAGCAGCAACCCCTTACAGGTATTCGAGGAAGTATTCGATGTGATCAAGGATCGCAAGGTCCACCCCAAGGAGGGTTCCTATACCAATTACCTGTTCGACAAGGGCATTGACAAGATTCTCAAGAAACTGGGCGAGGAGGCGACTGAGATTGTGATCGCCGCCAAAAATCCCAACCCCAATGAGGTCAAATATGAGATCAGTGATTTCCTGTATCATATGATGGTCCTGATGGCAGAAAAAGATGTCACCTGGGAAGAAATCACTACAGAGCTTGCAAATCGTTAACCGCATTTTCCATCCAGGTCTCGATATATGTTCCGTAATCTACCTCCGTAACGTAAGACAGCACCTGATCCATGGACAGACCGGCAAAGCTTTTATTTTCCCGATCCAGCAATATCACTGTAAGCAGTAATACTCCGGCCAGAGCAAGACGGATTCTGAAAGTCCCGGTATGAGAACAACCGGAACCACTGGATTCTTCCTGCTCCGGTCTTATTTCTGTCTGTCTGCGCATTTGCTGCAGCAGTTGTGCTGTATTCTTATCATCCAATGTTTCCAAAAATATCCCTCCCTACATGACCATGCTTTGCAGTTTATATTTATGTACCTTTTGGTACTGGCAGAACTGTTTTTTTTAAGGTATAATGATGTATTGAATAGTTATTAGCAATTTGAGAGAGATCATTATAATAATCATTTGAGGTAGTTATGAACGAAAAATTAGCATTAAGCGATGATATTCTGATGAAGATTGAAAAACCTGCCCGTTACATCGGCAACGAAGTGAACGCGGTGGTGAAGGACTTAAATAATATAGATGTCCGTTTTTGTATGTGCTTCCCCGATGTCTACGAGATCGGCATGTCCCATCTGGGCATTCAGATCCTGTACGGCATGCTCAACTCCTGGGACGATGTCTGGTGTGAGAGAGTCTATTCTCCCTGGGTGGATTTAGATGCCATCATGCGTAAGGAAAATATCCCTCTGTTTGCCCTGGAGAGCCAGGATCCGGTAAAGGATTTTGATTTTCTGGGAATCACCATCCAGTACGAAATGTGTTATACGAATATATTGCAGGTCCTGGATCTGGCGAAGATCCCGCTGCTTGCAAAGGAACGTGGGGATGATTGTCCCATTGTCATCGGTGGCGGTCCCTGCACCTATAATCCGGAACCCATTGCAGACTTTTTCGATATCTTCTATATCGGTGAAGGCGAGACCCAGTATCGTCCACTGATCGATCTGTATAAAAAGTGCAGAGAAGAGAAGGTGGGAAGAGAGGAATTCTTACGCCGTGCTGCGAAGCTGCCAGGTATGTATGTTCCCAGATTCTATGAGACCACCTATCACGAGGACGGCACCATTGCTTCCTTCCGGCCTACGGAAGAAGGGATTCCCGCTACGATCCGCAAGGAACTGGTGACGGATATGACCGACAGCTTTTATCCCATGAAGCCCGTGGTACCTTATATTAAGGTCACGCAGGACAGAGTGGTCTTAGAGATTCAGAGAGGCTGTATCCGCGGATGCCGTTTCTGCCAGGCGGGGCAGTTGTATCGTCCGGTCAGAGAGCGCGATGTGGAAGTATTGAAAAAATACGCCATGGAAATGCTGAAAAATACCGGTCACGAGGAGATCTCCTTAAGTTCCTTAAGCTCCAGTGATTATAGCAAACTGCCGGAGCTGATCGATTTCCTGATGGAAGAATGTGACAAGAGACATATCAATATCTCCCTGCCGTCCTTACGTATCGATGCCTTTTCCCTGGATGTCATGAGTAAGGTGCAGGATGTGAAAAAATCCAGTCTGACCTTTGCTCCGGAGGCCGGCAGCCAGAGACTGCGTGATGTCATCAATAAAGGATTGACGGAAGAAGTGATCCTGCATGGTTCCGCGCTGGCTTTCGAGGGCGGCTGGACCAGAGTCAAGCTGTATTTCATGCTGGGACATCCCACCGAAACCGAGGAGGATATCCGCGGCATCGCTGAACTGTCCAATAAGATTGCAGCCACTTTCTTCGATACGGTGCCGAAGGAGAAACGTGTCAACGGCAGAGTACAGATCGTTACCAGTACCTCCTTCTTCGTACCGAAGCCCTTTACTCCATTCCAGTGGGCACCCCAGTGTACCAAGGAAGAATTCGTGGAAAAGGCATATCTGACCAGAAAAGCCATCTCCGAACAGTTGAACCAGAAGAGTATCAAGTACAACTGGCACGAAGCGGATGTCAGCGTCTTAGAAGGTGTGCTGGCAAGAGGCGATAGAAGATTGTCCCAGGTGCTTTTATATGTTTATCACAAGGGCTGCTTCTACGATGCCTGGAGCGAATACTTCCACAATGATGTCTGGATGGAAGCCTTCGCTGCCTGCGGTCTGGATCCGGATTTCTATTCCCACAGAGAACGACCCTTGGACGAGATCCTGCCCTGGGATTTCCTGGACTGCGGTGTCTCCCGTTCTTTCCTGGAGAGAGAATGGCAGAAGGCGAAAAACGAGACGATCTCACCGAACTGCAAACAGGCATGTCAGGGCTGCGGTGCCGCCAGATTCGGCTGCGGTATCTGCGTAGAGCCCAGAGACTGATCGTACGAGACACACCCTTATGGCACGTATTTGAATGTTGAAGAATAAGAAGAAAGGGAATTGCAGGTCTTTCAAGAAAGACCGCATAGAAATCTGACAGAAATTATGAAATTAAGAATTAAATTCAAAAAATACGGACCGGTACGTTTTATCGGCCATCTGGATGTAATGCGTTTTTTCCAGAAAGCCAACCGCAGAGCAGAACTGGACGTAGCCTATACCGGAGGCTTCAGCCCGCATCAGATCATGTCCTTCGCCGCACCCTTAGGCGTGGGACTGACCAGTAACGGAGAATATATGGATCTGGAAGTACATTCCCTGACTTCCTGTGAGGATGTGAAAACAAGGCTCAATGCCGCATCTGTACCCGGCATTGAGATCACTTCCGTGAAGATCCTGCCGGATAAGGCGGGAAATGCCATGGCAAGTGTGGCTGCCGCCGGATATACCGTAACCTTCCGGGAGGGCAGAGGTCCTCATTTTAATCTGGCAGCTGCTGTGGAACGCTTCCTTAAAAAGGACGAGATACTGATCACCAAGGAGACCAAAAAAGGCAGCCGGGAAATCAATTTAAAAGAAGGCATCTACAAGATGAAAGCCGTGGATGGTAACAGCCTGTATCTGTTGGTAGATGCATCCAGCGCCGGCAATATCAAGCCCATTCAGGTAGTGGAGGCATTATTTGCGGAAAATGGAGACCCCCTCCCTGAGAATGCCCTTATGGTCAACAGAGAAGAGACCTATTTAAGAAGCGATGCCGGAGAACTGCTTCCCTTAGACGCCATCGGTTATGACAGCGAAGAAGCTTACAAAGCGGCTTCCGGAGATACCGAATGAGCCGCAGTCTCACCGGCGGCAGACCGGCAAGAGAAAAAGAAATAAACGAGATCCGTAAGAGCACGGACTGTACTACCGGGAAAATGATCTTTACGAAGCTTCGGGATAAAAATGTGGCATTACTTGTGAACTCCGGCGGAATTGCCGCTGTGCGGGTGCTTCGTTCGAATGCCAGTAAGCTTGGAGGAATCTACCTTGGAAAAATACAGAATGTGGCGAAAAACATCGATGCCTGCTTCGTGGAGATTGCGCCCGGGGAACTGTGCTTTCTGCCATTACGGGAAGCAGGTACGGCACATCTAACCAACAGACAGCCGGACGGAAGCTTAAAAGCCGGAGATGAACTGGTGGTCATGGTCACCAGAGATGCCCAGAAGACAAAGCGGGCTTCCGTTACCACAGATCCTTCCCGGATGAAGCAACAGCTTGTTAAAAACGGAGCCACCCCTGAGAGCGCATCTGAAGCCCTTCAGAGCCTTTTAAATCAGGCAATCCATAAAGTATGCCTTACCTGTCTTCTTGCGCCTTCTGAAGCCATCTACGAGGCATTGGAACAGTTGGCAGATCCATCGGAATACAGTGAAGTCCTTACGGACGACCCTGAGATCTTCCACAAGCTTTCTGAAAGCAGTCATCCGCTTTTACAGCAGAAGAACCTCCGGTTGTATGATGATCCTGCCATTTCCCTGCGTCTTTTATATTCTCTCGAAAGGGGGATGGATGAGGCACTGGATACGAGAGTCTGGCTGAAATGCGGCGGATATCTGGTCATTGAGCCCACGGAAGCCATGACAGTCATCGATGTCAATTCCGGCAAAAATGAATCTAAGAAGATGGGAGAAGAGACCTATTATCAGGTCAATGCCGAAGCGGCAGAAGAGGTTGCAAGACAGTTGCGTCTGCGGAATCTGTCCGGTATCATTATTGTAGACTTCATCAATATAGCAGAAAAGGAAAATCGTCAGGAACTGCTGAAATACCTGAAAACGCTGACCGCACAGGATCCTCAGCATCCCCGGATCGTGGATATGACACCACTTGGTCTAGTGGAGATCACCCGTAAAAAGTCCCATCCCACCCTGGCAGAACAATGGAAAAAAATATAAGAACCTGCTTATAAACCAGTCAACACTCGTTTGGCTGGTTTTTTGTTATATTTCACAATTTCAGGAAACTCTTTTTAGTAAAAACGTTTCTTGAATATTCCCCTGCAAAATGCTACACTTGTATCAAAGGAAACTAATTTTTGTATTTGCGTTTCCAAGGAAATATATGATAATTCTCATCTAAAGACGGAGGAAAACCTATGGATACCACAGATGCTCTGCAAAAAAATATTTTGGATGCCACCCTTCGTGTATTCGATCAAAAAGGGCTGAAGTTCACGATGGATGACCTGGCAAAGGAACTTTCCATCAGCAAAAAGACCATCTACACCGTCTATGACGATAAAGAAGCACTGTTCCTTGCCATGGTAGATTATATTTTTGATTCGATCAAGGAAAGCGAACAGATGATCCTGACGGATCCTGCGCTGGGAACCATCGAAAAGCTGCAGCGCATCTTAGGTGTCCTTCCGGAAGGCTATCAGAATATTGACCTCAGAAAGCTCTATTCCCTACGGGACAAATATCCTAAGATCTACCATAAAGTGGAGCTTCGCTTAGAGACCGGCTGGGAGCCTACGATCCAGCTGATCGAGACAGGCATGGCAGAGGGCAGTATCCGCCCGGTTCCCATCTGCCTGGTGAAAATGATGCTGGAAGCCTCCATTGAGCAGTTTTTCCAAAGAGATATCCTCGCACAGAATCATCTGACTTACGTGGACGCCTTAAACGAGGTCGTAAATATTCTCATGTACGGAATCACACAGAGGCAGTAAATACGCAGACAAAAAGGGAGAAGAACTTATGACACATAGACTTTACTTAAACGACGACTGGCTGTTCACTGAACAGTTTGAGGACAGTTTAGCGGCACCGGAATATCCGGAAAACACGCTGCAGCCGATACGTCTGCCGCATACCTGTAAGGAAACCCCGTTTCATTATTTTGACGAATCCCTCTACCAGATGGTCAGCGGATACAGGCGCCATCTCCTGATTCCAAAGGACTGGCAGGGGAAACGGATCCTGCTTACTTTTGAGGGAGCTGCCCATGACAGTACTGTATTTTGTAATGGGAAAAAGGTGGGAGAGCATCACTGCGGTTACACTGCATTTACTGTAGATTTAACAGACAATGTACTCTATGGGCAGGATAACCTGCTCTGTGTCCGCTTAGACAGCAGAGAGAATTTAAACGTTCCGCCTTTTGGCTATGTGATCGATTATATGACCTATGGCGGTATCTACCGGGATGTCCGGCTGGAAGTAAAGGAAAAAGTCTCCCTTTCGGATATCTTCGTCCATACAGCGATAGATTTCAGATCGTCTCCTGTGACAGCGCAGATCACCTCTGAGATCACGCTTACGGAAAGTGATGAGAACGTGACCGTCCGACAGTACTACATGCCCAAAAGTACCGCAACCGCGCAGGAATCCTGGAGGCTTTTGTGCGAGCAGACTGTTTCTGCGGATGTTTCCTGCGACAAGGAGTTCTCCCTCACGGCAACCATTACCGCTCCTCTGTTATGGGACACCGAAGAAGCTAATCTTTATATTTTAAAGACACAACTATATCAGGATAATACGCTCCTGGATGAGACAGAGACCACGTTTGGTATCCGGGAAGCAGTATTTAAAAAGGACGGCTTTTATCTTAATGGCAGGAAGTTGCGGATCCGCGGCTTAAACCGCCACCAGAGCTTCCCTTATGTGGGATATGCCATGCCTAAGAGCATGCAACGGCTGGATGCGGATCTTCTGAAAAAGGAGTTGGGTTTAAATGCCGTAAGGACTTCCCATTATCCCCAGAGCCATTATTTTTTAGAGCGCTGTGATGAGCTTGGACTTTTAGTATTCACAGAATTCCCCGGCTGGCAGCATATCGGCGATGATTCCTGGAAAGCACAGGCGGTGGCCAATGCCGAAGATATGATCCGGCAGTACCGTAATCATCCCTCCATCATTTTATGGGGAATACGCATCAATGAGTCACCGGATGACGATGCTTTTTACGAAAAGACCAATGCCGTGGCACATAAGCTGGATCCATCAAGACCTACCGGTGGTGTCCGTGCCATGAAAAAAAGTCATCTGTTAGAAGATGTCTATACGTATAATGATTTTCTGCACGACGGTGAGATGCCCGGCTGTGATCCGAAGAAAAAAGTCACATCTGATATGGAGAAGCCTTATCTGATCAGTGAGTACAACGGGCATATGTATCCCACAAAGGCCTTCGACAACGAAGAGCGCCGCAGTGAGCATGCCATCCGCCACGCCAATGTACTGGATGCTGTGGCAGGTCAGTCCGATATCGCCGGAAGCTTCGGCTGGTGCATGTTCGACTACAACACCCACAAAGACTTCGGAAGCGGTGACCGGATCTGTTATCATGGTGTCATGGATATGTTCCGGAATCCGAAGCTGGCAGCAAATATCTATGCCTGTGAGCAGGAACAGACTCCTGTATTGGAGATCACTTCCTCCATGGATATCGGAGAGCATCCCGGCTGTAACCGCGGCAACATCTACATTCTGTCCAATGCAGACAGCGTGAAGATGTACAAAAACGACCGTTTTATCAAGGAATATCTGCCAGAAATGTCACCTTATAAGCACTTAAAGCACGGTCCCATCCTGATCGATGATTTTATCGGAGATTCTCTTGCACAGAACGAAAGATTCCGTCCGAAACATGCCAAGGAGATCACGGATGCCATGAATCTCGTAGCGCGAGGAAGCCTGAACCACATTCCAAAGAGATTATATCTTACGGCTTTAAAACTGCTTCTGATCTATCATATCGATTTTGCGGAAGTGACCAGACTGTATACGAAGTACATCGGTGACTGGGGCGGTACGGCTACCATATACCGGTTTGACGCTATCAAAGACGGCAAAGTCGTAAAATCCGTCACCAAAGAACCGGTTCGCGAAATCCGGCTGGAAGCAGAAGCGGATCATACCATTCTGACGGAACAGCACAGCTATGATGTGGCACTGGTGCGGATCCGTGCAGTGGATGACCATGGAAATGTGCTTCCCTTTTATCAGGAGCCGGTTCGTCTGATTACGGAAGGTGACATCTCCATCATCGGACCTGACACCATTGCTTTACAGGGAGGCATGGGTGGAACTTATGTTAAGAGTACGGGAAGATCCGGTCGGGGAGCTTTGCTGTTGCAGTCAAAGACGGCAGGGGAAATACGGATACCTTTTCAGATTATGATTTAATGAGCCTCAAGGAAAAACAAGTGGCTGCAAAGCAGACATTTGTTTTTCTGGGCTCATTAGCGAACGAATATCCTGCGAAGCAGG
>ERZ773200.1285-NODE-1285-length-21854-cov-3.206064_pt1 | contig 21854 bp, 17 predicted proteins | sample MGYA00581008_ERZ773200 | MGnify/ENA primary metagenome ERZ773200 (study PRJEB29015, sample SAMEA2737770) | human gut metagenome | biome: human gut; feature: human-associated habitat; material: faeces | place: China | collected 2012 ... | reverse complement strand
CGGGCCTTCTCGAGCAGCAGGTTCACCCCCTGGCTGCCCATCATTTCGGAGTGGATCCGCACCGTCGACAGCGGCGGGAAGGTAAAGCGCGCGGTGGGGATATCGTTGACGCTAATCAGCGAAATATCTTCCGGGATCGCCAGTCCGCGCTCGTGAATGGCGCGCAGTACGCCGATGGCGATGGAGTCCGAGGCGACAAACAGCGCCCGCGGAAACTCCGCTTGCGCCAGCATCTGCTTCGCCAGCTCATAACCGGACGAGCTGGAAAAACCGCCGCGCCAGATATCATCGGCTGAAACCACGCCCTTCAACTGACCGTACTCCACAAACGCTACTTCACGAATATCGGCCTTGCCGGGCTGGTCCTGGCCGCCGATAAATCCAATACGCGACGCGCCCTGCTGGATAAAGAAGTCGACCACCTCTTTAGCGATGCGTACCAGGTCGATATCCACCGCATCGTACGGGCTGCCGGCTTCGTGGAAATCAATAAAGCAGATATTGTCGGTCAGCGCGCTGGCGGTCTCGCGCAGCTCGCGCGTCGGCTGGCCGATAATCAATACGCCGGTGACTTTTTTCAGCTCTGGCAGGGTGTTATTGAGATAGCAGTTGGTGAGCTCGATGGCCAGCTTTTCGCACTGGGTTTCAATACCGTGGCGAATGGCGAGATAGTAAGGGTCGTTAATTTCCAGCTCTTGCTGGTAGCTATACAGCGCCAGGATATGATGATGGCCGACGGGTAGGACCTGCGTTTTACGCGCGCTGCTGCTTTTATACTCCAGCTTCTCCGCAATCTCGAGAATACGATGCTTGGTCTCTTCTTTTACGTTCAGGGTGGGATCGTCGTTTAACACCCGGGAAACCGTCGCCAGCGAAACACCCGCTTCGGTCGCAATGTCTTTTAGCGTTGCCATCTTTTTCCTTTATCGGACGTTGCCCATGTTTGCTCATCCATTGTAAAGCAAGCGTCGCGTCCTGCACCTTATTTCAGTAAAAAATGCCTGCGTGGGAGGGCTGTTTTCCCCGGCGATAGCGTGACAGAAGTAGCATTATTATCAGTATTATGCAGACGAACGGCAAAAACTTGCTATCTTTTAGTAAAAATTTACTGGAGGTGAGAGATGGATACTGTAGCTTACGCTGATTTTGCCAAACTGGAGATGCGCGTCGGCAAGATTGTCGAGGTGAAACGCCATGACAATGCTGACAAACTGTACATCGCGCGGATTGATGTCGGCGACCGCACGCTGCAGACGGTCACCAGCCTGGTGCCCTACTACAGCGAAGAGGATCTGCTGGGGAAAACGGTGGTGGTGCTGTGTAACCTGGCGAAAGCCAAAATGCGTGGCGAAACTTCTGAGTGCATGCTGTTATGCGCGGAAACCGAGGATGAAAGCGAAAGCGTGCTGTTGACGCCGGAACGCATCATGCCGGCGGGCGTGCGGATTGTATAACGTGAAAAGACCCTCTCCCGACGGGAGAGGGTCGGGTGTGAATTATGTCTCTTCGACCGAAATGCGCAGGGCCGCCAGCGCCTTGCGCGCCGCCTTCAGCACCTGTTCGCACTGCTCAAGGGTGAGCGTCAGCGGCGGTTCAATGCGGATCGTCTTGGCGTTGTTTAACGTCCCGGCGACCAGCACCCGCTGTCTGAACATCTCGCTGGCAAAGTCGTAGCCAATCTCGTTATCGACAAACTCGATAGCCATCAGCATGCCTTTCCCGCGCACTTCATTCACCAGGTCCGGATACTCCTGCGCCAGCAGGCGGAAACCGTCCAGCAGCATATCGCCTTTCTGCGCCGCCTGCGCCGGCAGGTTTTGCGTCAGCAGCACGTTGATCGTCGCCAGCGCCGCCGCACAGGCCAACGGGTTGCCGCCGAAGGTGGTGGTGTGCAGGAACGGGTTATCGAAGAGCACCGAGAAGACCTCTTCCGTCGCCACCGTCGCGCCGATCGGCATCACACCGCCGCCGAGCGCTTTCGCCAGACACAGAATGTCCGGCTGGACGTTCTCATGCTCGCAGGCGAACATCTTGCCGGTGCGGCCCATGCCGGTCTGCACTTCGTCGAGGATCAGCAATGCGCCAAACTCGTCGCACAGTTTACGCACCGCCGGCAAATACCCCGTTGGCGGGAGGATCACGCCCCCTTCGCCCTGAATCGGCTCGAGGATCACCGCCGCGACGTCGTCGCCGGTTTTCTTGCACTCGCTCAGCATGGTGCGCATGGCGTTGATATCGCCGAACGGCACGTGGCGGAAGCCCGGCAGCAGCGGCATAAACGGCTTGCGGAAGGTCGACTTGGCGGTGGCCGACAGCGCGCCCAACGATTTACCGTGGAAGGCGCCGCTGGTGGCGATGAAGGTAAATTTACCGCGCGGCGACTGATAGGCTTTCGCCAGCTTGATGGCCGCCTCTACCGATTCGGTACCGCTGTTGCAGAAGAAACTGTACTTTAGTTTCCCGGGCGTTAAGGCTGCCAGGGTTTTCGCCAGCATCGCGCGTAGCGGGTCCAGCAGCTCCTGACTGTGAAGCGGTTGTTTCGCGAGTTGATTCTCGACGGCGGATACCACAACTGGATTACGGTGCCCTACATTGAAGATGCCAAACCCACCAAGGCAGTCGATAAACTCCTGTCCCTGGGTGTCGACAAGCGTATTTAAACCTCCCGCTTGCCACTCTACGGCTCCGTAATCCCCGCCGGCGGTAACAGATTTGCGATACTCCAGAAATCCTGGATTGACGTGCTCTTTAAAGTAATCGATGACCTCTCGGTTAAGTTGTTTCATCTCCTCATGATCGAGCGTTCGCTTCTCAATGAGATTCAGGGCGTGGGCGCTGCACGCTAAAGCCGATGCGCTCGAAGGTAACCTGTTCAAAATATGCTCCCGGGGATCGCGTATCACATGATACTGGTTTAAGTATTGCAGGGATTACGCCAGTTCGGCAGAAGCGGTGAAAATCGGGATAAATGCAAAGTAAAAGACGAATTGTGTAAAATTTAATCTCATTGCGCCACTATTGGCACGTTTTATTCCTGAGCTGACGAGATTTTCTGCCTGGCGGCAATGGTCGGGGCGATCCGCCGTGGTGCGGGCTGCCCCAGCGCGGGGCAGCCGGTGGTGAAAAAAGAGGCTTAGTCGAGCTGAGAGATCTCCATCGCCGCCCGGTCAATAATGCCGATGATCTGCTTGAGCTGGGCGGCACTGCTGGCCTGCTGGTTCACTTTCAGGTCGAGGACCGCTTTGAAGTTTTCCAGCGCGCGCTTCATATGCGGATCGCGGCGCAGCTCGCAGCCGACCATCCGCGCCTGCAGGCGCTCCTGGATATGGGCCAGGTGCTCCTGGTTTTCGGCGTGCAGCTGTTTTCCTTCCTCGCTGATAAGGATTTTCTTGCGTCCGTTGTCGTCTTCCACGCTGATAAGGCCCTGGTCCTGGAGCAGATCCAGCGTCGGATAGATCACCCCCGGGCTGGGGCTGTAGTTCCCCTGGGTAAGCGTTTCGATCTCTTTGATCAGCTCATAGCCATGGCTGGCGCTGCGGCTGAGGATATCCAGAATGATCAGCCGCAGTTCGCCGTGGCCAAAGAAACGCTGGCGACGTCCGCCGCCGCGGCGGCCATGGTCGCCGTGTTCGCTGGGATCACCGTGGCGCCCGCGTGGCCCACGCCCTTCTTCATGATGATGTCGCATGGTTACCTCCTGCTGTTTTTGATATATCTAATTTATATCTAAAAAATGAATGTTCGCAATGCTGGTTGCTATTTATTTTTTAAGATGTTGATATATATGTGATTGTTTTCTGGATGTGGATTTTGATGCGGTTTGTTTTGACTATATCAAAAAAAGACTTGCATTCTTTTTAGTTGGCAATCATTATCATTTGCATCAAGTTTAGATATATCTATTTACCGTTCACGAAGGCAATCGATGATGACAAAAACCAAAGCAGACAAGTACCCGCAGCGTGTCCGCAATGAGCTGCGTTTCCGTGAGCTGACGGTGCTGCGCGTGGAGCGCGCAGGCGCGGCGTTCCAGCGTGTCGTGCTGGGAGGCGAGGCGCTGGAAGGCTTCGCCTCTCACGGCTTTGACGACCATACCAAGCTTTTTTTCCCCGAGCCGGGCGCGGCATTTACCCCGCCGCAGGTGACCGAGGAGGGGATTGACTGGGGGGAAGGCGTGCGGCCTGCCACCCGCGACTATACGCCGCTGTACGATGCCGAACGTCACGAGCTGGCTTACGATTTCTATATCCACGATGGCGGTATCGCCAGCCGTTGGGCGCTGGAAGCCAAAGTGGGCGATAAGCTGGTGATCGGCGGCCCGCGCGGCTCGCTGGTGGTGCCGGAAGATTATGCCTGGCAGCTGTATGTTTGCGATGAGTCCGGCATGCCGGCGCTGCGCCGTCGTCTGCTGGGATTACGCCAGCTGCCGGCGAGGCCGCAGGTGACGGCCATCGTTACTATCGCCGATGCGTCGTATAAAGATTATCTGGCGGATCTCGACGGCTTTAACATCGAGTGGGTGGTGGGCCACAATCCGGCCTTCGTCGCCGAGCGTCTGGCGCAGGTGAAGGTGCCGGCGGAGGATTATTTTATCTGGCTGACCGGCGAAGGCGCGGTGGTGAAATCGCTGCTGGCGCGCTTTGAAGACGAGAGCATCGATCAGCAGCTGGTGCGTTCCCAGGCGTACTGGCACAGCAAGTAAAAAGCCATCGTGGTAAAACCCGGATAGCGGCGCGTCGCGCCTTATCCGGGCTACCGGCGGTGCCGTTTTTTGTCGGGTGGCGGCTTACGCCTTACCCGACCTGCTATTCGGCGGTGTTACATCGCCCCGGTAAGCGCAGCGCCACCGGGGAAGGCTTAGCGTTCCGCCAGCGCCTTAAACACCATCGCCACCGCGTGGGCGCCGGGGTCCATGTTGCCGAGCAGGCTATCGCTGTTGAGATAGGACGCGCGTCCGGCGCCGGCTTTGCTTGACTGGCAGGTGCGATCCGCCCCGGCCTGCGCCGCGGCGAAAGCGGCCTGCAGATTCTCCGGTTCGGCCAGCAGCGCCGCCAGGGCCGGCTGCAGAGCGTCGATCATCGTCCGGTCTCCCTCATCGGCGCCGCCGTAAAACTTCATCTGTTCCAGACCGGCGTTCAGCGCCTCGGCCACGCTGGCGCCTTGCCCCAGCTTCTGCCCGGCAGCGGTGAAGAAGATAGACATCAATACCCCGCTGGAGCCGCCCATCACCACCGTCAGGCGTTCGCCGATCAGCGCGAAGAGCGTTGGCAGATCGTTCAGGGGCAGCTGCTGACGCTCGAGCCGCTCGGCAATTTCACGCGCCCCGGCGGCGAAGGTGGAGCCGGTATCGCCGTCGCCTACTTTGGCATCCAGCGCGTTGAGATGTTCTTCAAGATCGATGAGGGCGCCGGTCACCTGCGCCACGTAATCGCCCACCTGTGGGTTGGCCGAGGGTGTAAAATCCACCCGGGCGCTGTCGAGGGTGGACGGCACGGCGTTGATAGTCCGCGGCTGCACCGGCTTCTGCCAGCTGGCGGTTTCCACATCCGAAAGCAGCGCTTTCTCAATACTCTCCTCCAGCACGATGGCGGTCAGCGAGAAGCCTTTCATATCCAGCGCCGTCACCAGCGAGGCCGGGCCTATTAACCAGTCAATGCGCGCCTGCAGCGGGGTGTTGGCCAGCTCGCGGGTCAGAATCGCCATCTCAGCCACCGACACGCCGCCGAGGTTATTGAGCATCACCGCCAGGCGGCCGGTTTCCGGTAGGGCGGCGGTCAGTTTTTCCACCATCAGGTTAACGATTTCTGCACTGTTTTGCGTGGCGATCGTCGAGGCGCCCGGCTCACCGTGGATGCCCATTCCCAGCTCGGCGTGACCGGCCTGATGGCGCGGCGCGCTGTCGGCTTCCTGCGGCAGGTGGCAGCTGGCCAGCGCCACCCCGATGCTGGCGGTATGGCTGGCGGCGTATTGCGCTTCACGCAGGACGGTGGCGAGGTTGAAGCCGCGCTCGGCGAAATAGCCAGCCACTTTATGCACCAGAATGGTCCCGGCGATGCCGCGCGGCTGTTTGTTATCCGGCAGCGAAATATCGTCGCCGACGATCAGCATCTCCACGTTGTAGCCGAGTCGGCGCGCTTTCTCCGCCGCCAGACCGAAGTTAAGCCGATCGCCGGTGTAGTTTTTGACGATCAGCAGGCAGCCCGCCTCGCCGGTCACTGCCTGAATGGCGGTGAGCACCGCGTCGACGCTCGGCGAGGCGAACAGATCGCCGCAGACCGCGGCGGTCAGCATGCCTTTACCAATAAAGCCGACGTGCGCCGGTTCATGGCCGGCGCCGCCGCCGGAGATCACCGCCACGTTGTTTTTATTCAGATCGCGACGGACCACCACCCGGATCGCCGGGTCGCTCTCCAGACGGGCGAGGTTATTCCACGGGCTGGCGATAATGGTACCCTCAATCACATCGTTGACGAGGCTGGCGCGCTGGTTAAAAAAGAATTGAGACATAGTGGTTCCTGAAGAGTAAGCGAAAACTCACCCTCCGGAGGCAGGCCCCCGGAGCGGTAACGGTCAACGTGAATTTTAGTCACGGATAAGGCGCTGGTGGCGCATATCGAGCACGATAGTCTCGCCGGGCTGCACGCTATTCAGCGCCTCGCCCTGCTGGCTCAGCCAGGCGATCCCCGCCGCGCGGGCGATAATCGCGCCGTGAGCCTGTTCGCTGCCATCGCGCAGGCACAGGCCTTTAACGAAGCTGGCATCCAGCTGTAAGACGGTTGAGGGATAAATGTTGTCGGCAATAATAATTGTTGACTCGCCGGGCGTCGGCACTCTCTCCTGAACGCCCTGCAGATGGCGCAGGGTGCGCTGCAAAATATCTTCGATATCGATATAGCGCGCCTGCAGGTAGGGGTCATCCAGCTGGCGATACTGCTGGCTGAGCTCCATCAACACCTGATGCCATGCCCATTCCGCCGTGCATTGTTCGGTGAGCAGACGATCGTTGGCGGCATCAAACAGATCGTCATCGTCGAGCAGGGTGTGGTGCCCGGCGAAGATCGCCGCGATATCGGCGTGAAATTTATTTTCCGCCAGCTCGGTCAGGGCGATAAGATCCGCCAGCGTCTGGTCAATGGCCTGGCGCAGGCGCTGCTGCTCGCGGGCGGCATCGGCGGCAGCCGGGCGGAGCGGCTGGATCAGGGCCAGCGGATAGCGCAGGGCAGCGCCTTCGACGCGCTCGGGCGTTGCCGGAGCCGCTGCCGGTTGCGCCGCAGGCGATTCACCGAAGTTATCGGCGGCCAGCGCCTGAAACGCCGCGATGGCCTGCACATCCTCGGCTTTCTCCTCGGGATCACCCGCTTCGGACTGGTCGCCGCGCATGAGCGCCAGCGCCGCGTCGGCATCCGGACCGCGGGCCAGCAGGCGCAGCTTATCGTTGCGGCGGACCTGCAATAGCGCGATTTGGTTGAGGCTGTCCGGTTTGACGCACTTCCCGTTTTTCTCCAGCAGCAGATCGGCGTTAAAGCCCGCCAGCGCGGCGACCAGCTTCGACGCCGGACGCACGTGCAGGCCGTTATGATTGTTAATAATGACTGACACCGATTTTGTGTCGCCGTCGTCGGCAAGCATCGGCGCCGGCGCGGCGTCAGAAGTTGGCGAAGGTAAACCCAGCTGAACCCGCTTGGCCTCCAGGGCGCTCATGGCGTCGGCGATCACCTTGTCGATCCCGGCGCCGGAGGCAGCGCTGACGGTGGCCGCCAGCGTCCCTTCCACCAGCGGCGCGGCGCACAGTCGCACCTTCGCGGCAATCGCCGGATCGAGCAGATCGAGGGCGGTTTCGGCGCTGAGCAACGCGCTGCCGATATCCATCATCACCAGCACGTGATCGGTATCGGCCACGGATTCGATCGCCTCCATGACTTTAAGCGGATCGGTGCCGATCGGGCTGTCGGGATCGTCGATCCCGGCGGCGATCGCCAGTTTGCAGCCATCGTTGATTAACATCTGCCGGGCCAGTTCTCCGACACCTTCGCCCAGCCGGGCGCTATGAGAAACAATAACCAGGTTTACCATCGCAATTTCCTTACTCTTTGGCGGCGGCGGCCAGCATCTGAACCATAAACAGCACCGAGGTCGCGCCGGGATCCTGATGTCCGATGCTGCGCTCGCCGAGATAGCTGGCGCGGCCTTTACGCGCCTGCATAGTGATGGTGGCGTGGGCCGCACGCTCGGCCACTTCGCAGGCGGCATCCAGCGCGGCGGCGATCGACAGGTGCTGCTCGCTGGACTGGCGCAGGGAGTCCACCACCGGCAGCCAGACGTCGCACATGGTTTTATCCCCTGGCTCCGCTTTGCCGCGATTGACGACACCGTCCGCACCTTCGCGGATCATCAGGTACAGCTCGTCGAGCGTCAGGCTCTGGTGGGCCTGGGTCACCTGCGCGGCGCGAATGAAGAAGGTGCCGAACAGCGGGCCGCTGGCGCCGCCGACGTTGGAGAGCAGCGTCATGCCGGTGTTTTTGAGGATAAAGCCAATATCTTTATCGGCAATCGACGGCAGCTTTTCGACCACTTTACTGAAACCGCGGTGCATATTGAGACCGTGGTCGGCGTCGCCAATCTCTTTATCGAGGCCGGTGAGAAAATCGCTCTCTTTGGTGAAAATATCGCCGCAGCGGTACAGCCAGTCGACGATTTGCGTTCTGTTCAGTGACATGTCGTGCTCCTTAGTTTCCCCAGTTCAGCGCCGGGGTGTGAACCGGGGCGTCCCATAGCGTCAGCGTCTCGTCATCCACTTTCAGCAGAGTGATGGAGAAGCCCGCCATATCCAGCGAAGTACAGTAGCTGCCGATGAGGTTGCGTTCGATGATGATGCCGGACGCTTCGCAGCGCTGGGCAAGGCGGTTATACACGCCATACAGTTCGGAAAGCGGAGTGGCGCCGAGGTTATTAACCAGCGCGATAACCCGGTCGCCGTTTTGCAGCGCGGTTTTGCTCTGCTGCACTTCCTGCCACGCGCCCTTGACGGTATCCCACTGGCGCAGCGTGCGGCTGTAAGCGCCGTTTTCCAGCAGGGTATCGAACATCTCATCGACGGTTTGGTCCAGCGAGCTGAAGCGGCGGCGGTCGATGCCCGGCTCGCCGTGAATGCCGACGCCGAACTCCATCTCGTCATCTTTCAGCGTAAAGGAGGGCTGCCCGGCAGCCGGTACGGTGCAGGCGCCGAGGGCGATACCAATCGAGTGGCCGAGATTGTTCAGGCGGCGGCCCAGTTCAGCGCAGGCTTCCAGCGAGTCGCCGCGCTCGGCGGCGGCGCCGACCAGTTTTTCGATCAGTACGGTGTTGGCGACGCCGCGACGACCGGCGGTATAGAGGCTGTCTTTCACCGCCACGTCGTCGTCGACCACCACGGTGGTGACTTTAATGCCGCTCTCATGCAGCAGCTCGGTGGCGGTCTCAAAATTCAGGATGTCGCCGGTATAGTTTTTGATAATCAGCAAGACGCCTTCGCCGCCGTCAATTTGCATCGCGCATTCAAACATTTTGTCCGGCGTCGGCGAGGTGAAGATTTCCCCCGGACAGGCGCCGGAGAGCATGCCCTGGCCGATATAGCCGCAGTGCATCGGTTCATGTCCGCTGCCGCCGCCGGAGAGCAGGGCCACCTTGCCAGCCACCGGCGCGTCGGTGCGGGTCACATACAGCGGGTCCTGATGCAGGGTCAGCTGCGGATGGGCTTTAGCCAGCCCCTGTAATTGTTCATTCAGTACATCTTCAACACGGTTAATCAGCTTTTTCATTATTCAGTGCTCCGTTGGAGAAGGTTCGATGCCGCCTCTCTGCTGGCGGAGGCGGTCATCGCGTAGGGGTATCGTCTGACGGTGGAGCGTGCCTGGCGATATGATGATTCTGGCTGAGCGGACGAAAAAAAGAATGCCCCGACGATCGGGTTTCATTACGAAACATTGCTTCCTGATTTTGTTTCTTTATGGAACGTTTTTGCTGAGGATATGGTGAAAATGCGAGCTGGCGCGCTTTTTTTCTTCTGCCATAAGCGGCGGTCAGGATAGCTGGCGAAGCGGGTGGAAAAAAATTTTTTGCTGATTTTCTGCCGACTGCGGGAGAAAAGAGGGTCAAACACGGAGGATTGCAAGGGCATTATGCGGCAAAGTAGCGGATCGGGATCGCAATCCTGACAGAGATTAGGGTTTTTTGTTCCAATATGGAACGTAAAAAATTAACCTGTGTTTCATATCAGAACAAAAAGGCGAAAGATTTTTTTGTTCCCTGCCGGCCCTACAGTGATCGCACTGCTCCGGTACGCTCCGTTCAGGCCGCGCTTCACTGGCCGGCGCGGATAACGCCAGGGCTCATCATGTCTACATGCGCACTTATTTGAGGGTGAAAGGAATGCTAAAAGTTATTCAATCTCCAGCCAAATATCTTCAGGGTCCTGATGCTGCTGTTCTGTTCGGTCAATATGCCAAAAACCTGGCGGAGAGCTTCTTCGTCATCGCCGACGATTTCGTAATGAAGCTGGCGGGAGAGAAAGTGGTGAATGGCCTGCAGAGCCACGATATTCGCTGCCATGCGGAACGGTTTAACGGCGAATGCAGCCATGCGGAAATCAACCGTCTGATGGCGATTTTGCAAAAACAGGGCTGCCGCGGCGTGGTCGGGATCGGCGGTGGTAAAACCCTCGATACCGCGAAGGCGATCGGTTACTACCAGAAGCTGCCGGTGGTGGTGATCCCGACCATCGCCTCGACCGATGCGCCAACCAGCGCGCTGTCGGTGATCTACACCGAAGCGGGCGAGTTTGAAGAGTATCTGATCTATCCGAAAAACCCGGATATGGTGGTGATGGACACGGCGATTATCGCCAAAGCGCCGGTACGCCTGCTGGTCTCCGGCATGGGCGATGCGCTCTCCACCTGGTTCGAGGCCAAAGCTTGCTACGATGCGCGCGCCACCAGCATGGCCGGAGGACAGTCCACCGAGGCGGCGCTGAGCCTCGCCCGCCTGTGCTATGATACGCTGCTGGCGGAGGGCGAAAAGGCCCGTCTGGCGGCGCAGGCCGGGGTAGTGACCGAAGCGCTGGAGCGCATCATCGAGGCGAACACTTATCTCAGCGGCATTGGCTTTGAAAGCAGTGGCCTGGCCGCTGCCCACGCAATCCACAACGGTTTCACCATTCTTGAAGAGTGCCATCACCTGTATCACGGTGAGAAAGTGGCCTTCGGTACCCTGGCGCAGCTGGTGCTGCAGAACAGCCCGATGGACGAGATTGAAACGGTGCTGGGCTTCTGCCAGCGCGTCGGCCTGCCGGTGACGCTCGCGCAGATGGGCGTCAAAGAGGGGATCGACGAGAAAATCGCCGCGGTGGCGAAAGCCACCTGCGCGGAAGGGGAAACCATCCATAATATGCCGTTTGCGGTGACCCCGGAGAGCGTCCATGCCGCTATCCTCACCGCCGATCTGTTAGGCCAGCAGTGGCTGGCGCGTTAATTCGCGGTGGCTAAACCGCTGGCCCAGGTCAGCGGTTTTTCTTTCTCCCCTCCGGCAGTCGCTGCCGGAGGGGTTCTCTATGGTACAACGCGGAAAAGGATATGACTGTTCAGACTCAGGAAACCGGGAAGGCGGTCTCTTCCGTCATCGCCCAGTCATGGCACCGCTGCAGCAAGTTTATGCAGCGCGAAACCTGGCAAACGCCGCACCAGGCCCAGGGCCTGACCTTCGACTCCATCTGTCGGCGTAAAACCGCGCTGCTGACCATCGGTCAGGCGGCGCTGGAAGACGCCTGGGAGTTTATGGACGGTCGCCCCTGCGCGCTGTTTATTCTTGATGAGTCTGCCTGCATCCTCAGCCGTTGCGGCGAGCCGCAAACCCTGGCCCAGCTGGCTGCCCTGGGATTTCGCGACGGCAGCTATTGTGCGGAGAGCATTATCGGCACCTGCGCGCTGTCGCTGGCCGCGATGCAGGGCCAGCCGATCAACACCGCCGGCGATCGGCATTTTAAGCAGGCGCTACAGCCATGGAGTTTTTGCTCGACGCCGGTGTTTGATAACCACGGGCGGCTGTTCGGCTCTATTTCGCTTTGCTGTCTGGTCGAGCACCAGTCCAGCGCCGACCTCTCCCTGACGCTGGCCATCGCCCGCGAGGTGGGTAACTCCCTGCTCACCGACAGCCTGCTGGCGGAATCCAACCGTCATCTCAATCAGATGTACGGCCTGCTGGAGAGCATGGACGATGGGGTGATGGCGTGGAACGAACAGGGCGTGCTGCAGTTTCTCAATGTTCAGGCGGCGAGACTGTTGCATCTTGATGTTCAGGCCAGCCAGGGGAAAAATATCGCCGATCTGGTGACCCTCCCGGCGCTGCTGCGCCGCGCCATCAAACACGCCCGCGGCCTGAATCACGTCGAAGTCACCTTTGAAAGTCAGCATCAGTTTGTCGACGCGGTGATCACCTTAAAACCGATTGTCGAGGCGCAAGGCAACAGTTTTATTCTGCTGCTGCATCCGGTGGAGCAGATGCGGCAGCTGATGACCAGCCAGCTCGGTAAAGTCAGCCACACCTTTGAGCAGATGTCTGCCGACGATCCGGAAACCCGACGCCTGATCCACTTTGGCCGCCAGGCGGCGCGCGGCGGCTTCCCGGTGCTGCTGTGCGGCGAAGAGGGGGTCGGGAAAGAGCTGCTGAGCCAGGCTATTCACAATGAAAGCGAACGGGCGGGCGGCCCCTACATCGCCGTCAACTGCCAGCTATATGCCGACAGCGTGCTGGGCCAGGACTTTATGGGCAGCGCCCCTACCGACGATGAAAATGGTCGCCTGAGCCGCCTTGAGCTGGCCAACGGCGGCACCCTGTTTCTGGAAAAGATCGAGTATCTGGCGCCGGAGCTGCAGTCGGCCCTGCTGCAGGTAATTAAGCAGGGCGTGCTCACCCGCCTCGACGCCCGGCGCCTGATCCCGGTGGATGTGAAGGTGATTGCCACCACCACCGTCGATCTGGCCAATCTGGTGGAACAGAACCGCTTTAGCCGCCAGCTGTACTATGCGCTGCACTCCTTTGAGATCGTCATCCCGCCGCTGCGCGCCCGACGCAACAGTATTCCGTCGCTGGTGCATAACCGGTTGAAGAGCCTGGAGAAGCGTTTCTCTTCGCGACTGAAAGTGGACGATGACGCGCTGGCGCAGCTGGTGGCCTACTCGTGGCCGGGGAATGATTTTGAGCTCAATAGCGTCATTGAGAATATCGCCATCAGCAGCGACAACGGCCACATTCGCCTGAGTAATCTGCCGGAATATCTCTTTTCCGAGCGGCCGGGCGGGGATAGCGCGTCATCGCTGCTGCCGGCCAGCCTGACCTTTAGCGCCATCGAAAAGGAAGCTATTATTCACGCCGCCCGGGTGACCAGCGGGCGGGTGCAGGAGATGTCGCAGCTGCTCAATATCGGCCGCACCACCCTGTGGCGCAAAATGAAGCAGTACGATATTGACGCCAGCCAGTTCAAGCGCAAGCATCAGGCCTAGTCTCTTCGATTCGCGCCATGGAGAACAGGGCATCCGACAGGCGATTGCTGTAGCGTTTGAGCGCGTCGCGCAGCGGATGCGCGCGGTCCATGGCCGTCAGCAGGCGTTCGAGCCGACGGGACTGGGTGCGCGCCACGTGCAGCTGGGCAGAGGCGAGATTCCTCCCCGGGATCACGAACTGTTTTAACGGGCCGCTCTCGGCCATATTGCGGTCGATAAGCCGCTCCAGGGCGGTGATCTCCTCTTCGCCGATCGTCTGGCTCAGGCGGGTCAGGCCCCGCGCATCGCTGGCCAGTTCAGCCCCCAGCACGAACAGCGTCTGCTGAATATGGTGCAGGCTTTCCCGCAGCCCGGCGTCGCGGGTCGTGGCGTAGCAGACGCCCAGCTGGGATATCAGTTCATCGACGGTACCGTAGGCCTCGACGCGAATATGGTCTTTCTCGATGCGGCTGCCGCCGTACAGGGCGGTGGTGCCTTTATCCCCGGTGCGGGTATAGATACGATACATTCAGTTTCTCTCACTTAACGGCAGGACTTTAACCAGCTGCCCGGCGTTGGCGCCGAGCGTACGCAGATGATCGTCGCTATCGGTGACGTGTCCGGTAGCCAGCGGCGCGTCCGCCGGCAGCTGGGCATGAGTGAGGGCTATCTCGCCGGACGCGCTGAGCCCAATACCCACCCGCAGGGGCGAGCTTCTGGCCGCCAGGGCGCCCAGCGCAGCGGCGTCACCGCCTCCGTCATAGGTTATGGTCTGGCAGGGGACCCCCTGCTCCTCCAGCCCCCAGCACAGCTCATTGATGGCGCCGGCATGGTGCCCGCGCGGATCGTAAAACAGGCGTACGCCTGGCGGTGAAAGCGACATGACGGTCCCCTCGTTAACACTCAGAATGCCTGGCGGAAAATCGCGGCAATCTCCTGCTCGTTGCCTTTACGCGGGTTCGAGAACGCATTGCCGTCTTTCAGAGCCATCTCCGCCATGTAGGGGAAGTCGGTCTCTTTTACCCCCAGATCGCGCAGATGCTGCGGAATACCGATATCCATCGACAGACGCGTGATAGCGGCGATGGCTTTTTCCGCCGCGTCGAGAGTGGACAGTCCGGTGATATTTTCGCCCATCAGTTCAGCGATATCGGCGAATTTCTCCGGGTTGGCGATCAGGTTGTAGCGCGCCACATGCGGCAGCAGGACAGCGTTGGCCACGCCGTGCGGCATGTCGTACAGGCCGCCCAGCTGGTGCGCCATGGCGTGCACGTAGCCGAGGTTGGCGTTATTGAAAGCCATCCCGGCCAGCAGAGAGGCATAGGCCATGTATTCCCGCGCCTGCAGATTGCTGCCGAGGGCCACGGCCTGGCGCAGGTTGCGGGCGATGAGGCGGATCGCCTGCATGGCGGCGGCGTCCGTCACCGGGTTAGCGTCTTTGGAGATATAGGCCTCTACGGCGTGGGTCAGGGCATCCATCCCGGTCGCCGCGGTCAGGGCGGCCGGTTTACCGATCATCAGCAGCGGATCGTTGATAGAGACCGACGGCAGGTTGCGCCAGCTGACGATCACAAACTTCACTTTGGTTTCGGTGTTGGTCAGGACGCAGTGGCGGGTGACCTCGCTGGCGGTGCCGGCGGTGGTATTGACCGCGACGATAGGCGGCAGCGGGTTGGTCAGGGTCTCGATTCCGGCATACTGGTACAGATCGCCCTCATGGGTGGCGGCGATGCCGATGCCTTTGCCGCAATCGTGCGGGCTGCCGCCGCCCACGGTGACGATGATGTCGCACTGTTCGCGGCGAAACACGGCGAGGCCGTCGCGCACGTTGGTGTCTTTCGGGTTCGGCTCGACGCCGTCAAAGATCGCCACCTCGATCCCGGCCTCCCGCAGATAATGCAGGGTTTTGTCCACCGCGCCATCTTTAATTGCCCGCAGGCCTTTGTCGGTGACCAGCAGGGCTTTTTTCCCCCCCAGCAGCTGGCAGCGTTCGCCGACTACGGAAATGGCGTTGGGGCCAAAAAAGTTAACGTTTGGCACCAGATAATCAAACATACGATAGCTCATAATATACCTTCTCGCTTCAGGTTATAATGCGGAAAAACAATCCAGGGCGCACTGGGCTAATAATTGATCCTGCTCGACCGTACCGCCGCTAACGCCGACGGCGCCAATTACCTGCTCATTAAAAATAACTGGCAGGCCGCCGCCAAAAATAATAATTCGCTGTTGGTTGGTAAGCTGCAGACCGTACAGAGATTGTCCTGGCTGGACCGCTGGCGTAATTTCATGGGTACCTTGCTTCAGGCTGCAGGCGCTCCAGGCTTTATTCAGGGAAATATCGCAGCTGGAGACGAAGGCCTCGTCCATCCGCTGGATAAGCAGCGTGTTGCCTCCGCGGTCAACCACGGAAAACACCACCGCCACGTTGATCTCAGTGGCTTTTTTTTCCACCGCCGCCGCCATTTGCTGGGCGGCGGCCAGGGTGATTGTCTGAACTTGTTGGCTCTTGTTCATCATTCTCTCCCGCACCAGGATAACGCTGGCGCGAATAGTCAGTAGGGGGCGATAGTAAAAAACTATTACCATTCGGTTGGCTTGCTTTATTTTTGTCAGCGTTATTTTGTCGCCCGCCATGATTTAGTCAATAGGATTAAAATAGCGTCGGCAAAACGTAATTAAGGGCGTTTTTTATTAATTGATTTATATCATTGCGGGCGATCACATTTTTTATTTTTGCCGGCGGAGTAAAGTTTCATAGTGAAACTGTCGGTAGATTTCGTGTGCCAAATTGAAACGAAATTAAATTTATTTTTTTCACCACTGGCTCATTTAAAGTTCCGCTATTGCCGGTAATGGCCGGGCGGCAACGACGCTGGCCCGGCGTATTCGCTACCGTCTGCGGATTTCACCTTTTGAGCCGATGAACAATGAAAAGATCAAAACGATTTGCAGTACTGGCCCAGCGCCCCGTCAATCAGGACGGGCTGATTGGCGAGTGGCCTGAAGAGGGGCTGATCGCCATGGACAGCCCCTTTGACCCGGTCTCTTCAGTAAAAGTGGACAACGGTCTGATCGTCGAGCTGGACGGCAAACGCCGGGACCAGTTTGACATGATCGACCGATTTATCGCCGATTACGCGATCAACGTTGAGCGCACAGAGCAGGCAATGCGCCTGGAGGCGGTGGAAATAGCCCGCATGCTGGTGGATATTCACGTCAGTCGGGAGGAGATCATTGCCATCACTACCGCCATCACGCCGGCCAAAGCGGTCGAGGTGATGGCGCAGATGAACGTGGTGGAGATGATGATGGCGCTGCAGAAGATGCGTGCCCGCCGGACCCCCTCCAACCAGTGCCACGTCACCAATCTCAAAGATAATCCGGTGCAGATTGCTGCTGACGCCGCCGAGGCCGGGATCCGCGGCTTCTCAGAACAGGAGACCACGGTCGGTATCGCGCGCTATGCGCCGTTTAACGCCCTGGCGCTGTTGGTCGGTTCGCAGTGCGGCCGCCCCGGCGTTTTGACGCAGTGCTCGGTGGAAGAGGCCACCGAGCTGGAGCTGGGCATGCGTGGCTTAACCAGCTACGCCGAGACGGTGTCGGTCTACGGCACCGAAGCGGTATTTACCGACGGCGATGATACTCCGTGGTCAAAGGCGTTCCTCGCCTCGGCCTACGCCTCCCGCGGGTTGAAAATGCGCTACACCTCCGGCACCGGATCCGAAGCGCTGATGGGCTATTCGGAGAGCAAGTCGATGCTCTACCTCGAATCGCGCTGCATCTTCATTACCAAAGGCGCCGGGGTTCAGGGGCTGCAAAACGGCGCGGTGAGCTGTATCGGCATGACCGGCGCTGTGCCGTCGGGCATTCGGGCGGTGCTGGCGGAAAACCTGATCGCCTCTATGCTCGACCTCGAAGTGGCGTCCGCCAACGACCAGACTTTCTCCCACTCGGATATTCGCCGCACCGCGCGCACCCTGATGCAGATGCTGCCGGGCACCGACTTTATTTTCTCCGGCTACAGCGCGGTGCCGAACTACGACAACATGTTCGCCGGCTCGAACTTCGATGCGGAAGATTTTGATGATTACAACATCCTGCAGCGTGACCTGATGGTTGACGGCGGCCTGCGTCCGGTGACCGAGGCGGAAACCATTGCCATTCGCCAGAAAGCGGCGCGGGCGATCCAGGCGGTTTTCCGCGAGCTGGGGCTGCCGCCAATCGCCGACGAGGAGGTGGAGGCCGCCACCTACGCGCACGGTAGCAACGAGATGCCGCCGCGTAACGTGGTGGAGGATCTGAGTGCGGTGGAAGAGATGATGAAGCGCAACATCACCGGCCTCGATATTGTCGGCGCGCTGAGCCGCAGCGGCTTTGAGGATATCGCCAGCAATATTCTCAATATGCTGCGCCAGCGGGTCACCGGCGATTACCTGCAGACCTCGGCCATTCTCGATCGGCAGTTCGAGGTGGTGAGTGCGATCAACGACATCAATGACTATCAGGGGCCGGGCACCGGCTATCGCATCTCTGCCGAACGCTGGGCGGAGATCAAAAATATTCCGGGCGTGGTTCAGCCCGACACCATTGAATAAGGCGGTATTCCTGTGCAACAGACAACCCAAATTCAGCCCTCTTTTACCCTGAAAACCCGCGAGGGCGGGGTAGCTTCTGCCGATGAACGCGCCGATGAAGTGGTGATCGGCGTCGGCCCTGCCTTCGATAAACACCAGCATCACACTCTGATCGATATGCCCCATGGCGCGATCCTCAAAGAGCTGATTGCCGGGGTGGAAGAAGAGGGGCTTCACGCCCGGGTGGTGCGCATTCTGCGCACGTCCGACGTCTCCTTTATGGCCTGGGATGCGGCCAACCTGAGCGGCTCGGGGATCGGCATCGGTATCCAGTCGAAGGGGACCACGGTCATCCATCAGCGCGATCTGCTGCCGCTCAGCAACCTGGAGCTGTTCTCCCAGGCGCCGCTGCTGACGCTGGAAACCTACCGGCAGATTGGCAAAAACGCCGCGCGCTATGCGCGCAAAGAGTCACCTTCGCCGGTGCCGGTGGTGAACGATCAGATGGTGCGGCCGAAATTTATGGCCAAAGCCGCGCTATTTCATATCAAAGAGACCAAACATGTGGTGCAGGACGCCGAGCCCGTCACCCTGCACGTCGACTTAGTAAGGGAGTGACCATGAGCGAGAAAACCATGCGCGTGCAGGATTATCCGTTAGCCACCCGCTGCCCGGAGCATATCCTGACGCCTACCGGCAAACCATTGACCGATATTACCCTCGAGAAGGTGCTCTCTGGCGAGGTGGGCCCGCAGGATGTGCGGATCTCCTGCCAGACCCTTGAGTACCAGGCGCAGATTGCCGAGCAGATGCAGCGCCATGCGGTGGCGCGCAATTTCCGCCGCGCGGCGGAGCTTATCGCCATTCCTGACGAGCGCATTCTGGCTATCTATAACGCGCTGCGCCCGTTCCGCTCCTCGCAGGCGGAGCTGCTGGCGATCGCCGACGAGCTGGAGCACACCTGGCATGCGACAGTGAATGCCGCCTTTGTCCGGGAGTCGGCGGAAGTGTATCAGCAGCGGCATAAGCTGCGTAAAGGAAGCTAAGCGGAGGTCAGCATGCCGTTAATAGCCGGGATTGATATCGGCAACGCCACCACCGAGGTGGCGCTGGCGTCCGACGACCCGCAGGCGAGGGCGTTTGTTGCCAGCGGGATCGTCGCGACGACGGGCATGAAAGGGACGCGGGACAATATCGCCGGGACCCTCGCCGCGCTGGAGCAGGCCCTGGCGAAAACACCGTGGTCGATGAGCGATGTCTCTCGCATCTATCTTAACGAAGCCGCGCCGGTGATTGGCGATGTGGCGATGGAGACCATCACCGAGACCATTATCACCGAATCGACCATGATCGGTCATAACCCGCAGACGCCGGGCGGGGTGGGCGTTGGCGTGGGGACGACTATCGCCCTCGGGCGGCTGGCGACGCTGCCGGCGGCGCAGTATGCCGAGGGGTGGATCGTACTGATTGACGACGCCGTCGATTTCCTTGACGCCGTGTGGTGGCTCAATGAGGCGCTCGACCGGGGGATCAACGTGGTGGCGGCGATCCTCAAAAAGGACGACGGCGTGCTGGTGAACAACCGCCTGCGTAAAACCCTGCCGGTGGTAGATGAAGTGACGCTGCTGGAGCAGGTCCCCGAGGGGGTAATGGCGGCGGTGGAAGTGGCCGCGCCGGGCCAGGTGGTGCGGATCCTGTCGAATCCCTACGGGATCGCCACCTTCTTCGGGCTAAGCCCGGAAGAGACCCAGGCCATCGTCCCCATCGCCCGCGCCCTGATTGGCAACCGTTCAGCGGTGGTGCTCAAGACCCCGCAGGGGGATGTGCAGTCGCGGGTGATCCCGGCGGGCAACCTCTACATTAGCGGCGAAAAGCGCCGCGGAGAGGCCGATGTCGCCGAGGGCGCGGAAGCCATCATGCAGGCGATGAGCGCCTGCGCTCCGGTACGCGACATCCGCGGCGAACCGGGCACTCACGCCGGCGGCATGCTTGAGCGGGTGCGCAAGGTAATGGCGTCCCTGACCGACCATGAGATGAGCGCGATATACATCCAGGATCTGCTGGCGGTGGATACGTTTATTCCGCGCAAGGTGCAGGGCGGGATGGCCGGCGAGTGCGCCATGGAAAATGCCGTCGGGATGGCGGCGATGGTGAAAGCGGATCGTCTGCAAATGCAGGTTATCGCCCGCGAACTGAGCGCCCGACTGCAGACCGAGGTGGTGGTGGGCGGCGTGGAGGCCAACATGGCCATCGCCGGGGCGTTAACCACTCCCGGCTGTGCGGCGCCGCTGGCGATCCTCGACCTCGGCGCCGGCTCGACGGATGCGGCGATCGTCAACGCGGAGGGGCAGATAACGGCGGTCCATCTCGCCGGGGCGGGGAATATGGTCAGCCTGTTGATTAAAACCGAGCTGGGCCTCGAGGATCTTTCGCTGGCGGAAGCGATAAAAAAATACCCGCTGGCCAAAGTGGAAAGCCTGTTCAGTATTCGTCACGAGAATGGCGCGGTGGAGTTCTTTCGGGAAGCCCTCAGCCCGGCGGTGTTCGCCAAAGTGGTGTACATCAAGGAGGGCGAACTGGTGCCGATCGATAACGCCAGCCCGCTGGAAAAAATTCGTCTCGTGCGCCGGCAGGCGAAAGAGAAAGTGTTTGTCACCAACTGCCTGCGCGCGCTGCGCCAGGTCTCACCCGGCGGTTCCATTCGCGATATCGCCTTTGTGGTGCTGGTGGGCGGCTCATCGCTGGACTTTGAGATCCCGCAGCTTATCACGGAAGCCTTGTCGCACTATGGCGTGGTCGCCGGGCAGGGCAATATTCGGGGAACAGAAGGGCCGCGCAATGCGGTCGCCACCGGGCTGCTACTGGCCGGTCAGGCGAATTAAACGGGCGCTCGCGCCAGCCTCTCTCTTTAACGTGCTATTTCAGGATGCCGATAATGAACCAGACTTCTACCTTAACCGGGCAGTGCGTGGCCGAGTTTCTTGGCACCGGATTGCTCATTTTCTTCGGCGCGGGCTGCGTCGCTGCGCTGCGGGTCGCCGGGGCCAGCTTTGGTCAGTGGGAGATCAGTATTATCTGGGGCCTTGGCGTCGCCATGGCCATCTACCTGACGGCCGGTGTCTCCGGCGCGCACCTTAATCCGGCGGTGACCATTGCCCTGTGGCTGTTCGCCTGTTTTGAACGCCGCAAGGTGCTGCCGTTTATTGTTGCCCAGACGGCCGGGGCCTTCTGCGCCGCCGCGCTGGTGTATGGGCTCTATCGCCAGCTGTTTCTCGATCTTGAACAGAGTCAGCATATCGTGCGCGGCACTGCCGCCAGTCTTAACCTGGCCGGGGTCTTTTCCACGTACCCGCATCCACATATCACTTTTATACAAGCGTTTGCCGTGGAGACCACCATCACGGCAATCCTGATGGCGATGATCATGGCCCTGACCGACGACGGCAACGGAATTCCGCGCGGGCCGCTGGCGCCGTTGCTGATTGGCTTGCTGATCGCCGTGATCGGCGCGTCGATGGGGCCGCTAACCGGCTTTGCGCTGAATCCGGCGCGCGACTTCGGCCCAAAACTGTTTACCAGTCTGGCCGGGTGGGGCTCGATCGCCTTTACCGGTGGGCTGGCGATCCCTTACTTTCTGGTGCCGCTGCTGGCGCCGGTGGTGGGGGCGATTATCGGGGCGTTTTTGTATCGCAAGCTTATCGGCCGCCATCTGCCGTGCGAATGCGGTATCGATGAGTAAAGCGGGACCCGCCGCAGCGCGGCGGGT